>ERZ780207.1279-NODE-1279-length-22079-cov-5.443289_pt1 | contig 22079 bp, 17 predicted proteins | sample MGYA00510977_ERZ780207 | MGnify/ENA primary metagenome ERZ780207 (study PRJEB29588, sample SAMEA2151383) | human gut metagenome | biome: human gut; feature: human-associated habitat; material: faeces | place: Denmark | collected 2008/2010 ... | reverse complement strand
CCGGCCAGCATCAGCTCCAGCACATCTTCCGCGCGCGTCACGCCGCCCATGCCGATGATCGGAATTCTGACCGCCTCATAGACCTGCCAGACCATCCGCACGGCAAGCGGAAAAATTGCTGGACCGGACATGCCGCCCGTTTTGTTTGCCAGCAGCGGCCGCTTCGCGCGCAGGTCGATGCGCATGCCAAGCACCGTGTTGATTAAGCTCACCGCGTCCGCGCCCGCGTCTTCGCACGCCCTGGCGATATCCGCAATGCTTGTGACATTCGGAGAAAGCTTCACAATAACGGGCTTTTTGACCGCAGCCTTTACTGCCCTTGTGACGCTTGCAGCAGCTTTCGGATCCGTTCCGAAGGCGAGGCCACCGCCGTGGACGTTCGGGCAGGAAATATTCACTTCCAGCCAGCCAACCTGCTCGCATGCGTCAAGCTTCCGGCAGACCTCAACGTACTCTTCGATCGAAAACCCGCTCACATTCGCCATGACTGGCTTGTGAAAAACCTGCTTGAGCCGCGGAAGCTCTTCTGCTATCACCGCGTCCACACCCGGGTTTTGCAGACCCACGGCGTTGAGCATACCGCCGGGCGCCTCTGCAATGCGCGGCTGCGCGTTTCCAAGGCGCTGCTCGCGAGTTGTTCCTTTAAAGGAAAAGGTTCCAAGGCAATCGATATCGTAGAGCTCTGCAAACGTGTACCCGTAGCCAAAGGTTCCGCTGGCCGGAATGACGGGGTTGTCGAGCTCAATGCCGCAGAGTGAAACTGCTGCCTTCACCATATCAGTTCCTCCTTTCGGAACACGGGTCCTTCCTTGCAGATCCGTTTCGGCCCATGTGCTGTCTCAATGGTGCAACCCATGCACGCGCCAAAGCCGCAGCCCATCCGCGCTTCCAGGCTCAAAAAGCCCGGCTTTTCCGTCCTGGCGCACAGCGCGCGCAGCATCGGCATCGGCCCGCAGGCACAGAATGTGTCAAACGCTTCCGGCAGCGCATCTGTTACAAAGCCTTTGCTACCCACGCTTCCATCGGCGGTTGCAAGAATCGTCTCAATTCCAAGCGCTTCAAATTCTTCTTTGTAGAAAATCTCGCTCGCCGTATTAAATCCAAGAATTGCAGCCGGTGTTTTCCCAGCCGCAAGGAGTCTCTTTGCAAGGCTATACATCGGCGGCACGCCGATGCCTCCTCCGATCACAAGCGTCTTTTCTCCGCACGCCGTCACGTCAAATCCATTTCCAAGGCCGCACAGCGCATCAATCGTCTGACCAGGCTTCATTTCGGCCAGCGCCCTTGTGCCATCTCCGACCGCGCGGTATAAAATTGTGACACTTCCGTCCTCCCAGTCGCAGACGGAAAGCGGCCGTCTGAGGAAAAAGCCCGGAATACTGAGATCCAGGAACTGTCCTGGCGCGGTGATGGCCGAGGCGTCCCCTGCCAAACGTAGCCGGTACACATTCGGCGCAAGCCGCGCGTTTTCTGTCAGTGTAAAGCGTACTTCGTTCAAAGCGTTTCCTCCTTCCAGACGATCTTTCCATCAATCATTGTCATCTTGCATACGCCGGTGAGCGTGACGCCTGCAAACGGCGTTGCCCGACCCATCGACAAAAACTGTTCCGGCTCTACTACATAACTCTCGCTCAGGTTGAAGACTGTCAGATCTGCCGGCTGCCCGATGGCAAGCTCCGTGCCGCAGCCAAAGCGGCGCATCGGCGCGTCGTGCATCAGATCCATAAGCTTTCCGAGCGGCAGAACGCCGGGCTTCACTAAGCTTGTGTAGCAGGCGGCAAAGGAGGTTTCCAGACCCACAACGCCCATCGCGCTTTTTTCCAGTCCGCGGGCTTTTTCTTCCCGGCTGTGTGGCGCGTGATCGGTCACAATCATGTCAATCGTTCCATCCAGAAGTCCCTCGATCAGCGCGTCGCGGTCTTCCCTGCTTCTGAGCGGTGGATTCATCTTGAACCGTCCGTCCTCCTGCAAATCATCCTCCGTAAAGGTCAGATAATGCGGTCCTGTCTCGCATGTTACATTTACGCCGCGCCGTTTTGCCTCCCGGATGATCGAAACACTTTCCTTCGTGGAGACGTGGCACACATGATATGCACAGCCTGTCTCCTCTGCCAGGCGCACATCGCGCGCAATCTGGCCCCACTCGCTCTCGGAGCAAATACCCTTGTGCCCGTGCTCGCGGCAATAAACACCGTCGTGGATATACCCTCCTTTCAGCAATTCATCGACTTCGCAATGGGCCACGATCGGCTTGCCGACCGCTGCGGCGCGACGCATGGCTTCGGCCATCAGCTCCTCCCCCTGCACCCCCCGTCCGTCGTCCGAGAAGCCCACGACCTCTCCGGCCAGAGCCCCGAAATCGACCAGCTCCCCGCGTCCCTTCTGTCCCCGCGTAATGGAACCGTAAGGCAGCACCCGAACGACCGCATCGCGGCGGATCAGAGCCAGCTCCGCTTCCAGATGCTCCGGCGAATCGGGAGCCGGATTGAGATTCGGCATCGGACAAACGGTGGTATAACCTCCGTGCGCGGCGGCAGCCGTACCCGTCGCAATGGTCTCTTTCTCCGAAAAACCCGGTTCGCGCAGGTGGACATGCACATCGACCAATCCCGGCAATACATGACAACCCGTCAAATCGACTGCCCGGTCGTCCGCCTCAAGCGCGACCCGACCGCCTATGGCAACGATTTTACCGTCTTCGATCGCCAGATCGCCCGTTTCGAACCTTCCGTCCCGATAGAACTTCGCACCATTGAGAATCGTCTTCATTTTGCTGTACCGTTTCGCACCTCGCCGCAGCGGGTGCACAAAAAAATAGGGCAACTTGGACAGCTACCCTAATAACTTGGAAAAATTATAATAAAAATTGGAAATATTTTCCGAATGATTACCCCGGAAATGACGGCGCCGTACGTACTGGGCCTCCTGAAATGCGTTCGGTATGAAACTAAACATTGGCTTGATCGGGTTCCGGTGTTATCAGGGGCAAAGGTAAGCATAATTTACGGTTTCGGCAAGATAACCCGGCCAAAAAATTTCGCCGGCATCCTGCAACGACAGAACGATACGCCCCGGCAGAAGTTTCGGTCCGCGCTCCGACGCCCGTCCACCCGACCGGACGGCCATCGAGCGTTCCTCCGGAAACCTCCGCCCCCATCCCCCGCCGGAAAAAGCACGGCCTTATCGAAGAGCGGGGAGGGGCGTTCAACGCTCCTCCCCGCTCTTTCCGGCCGATCCGAATCAATACCGGTTGCGCCCGTAACCGCCGCCCTGATTGGAGCCGTAACCACCCCGGTCGCTGCGCTCGGTCTTCGGACGGGCCTCATTGACGTTGATAGCCCGCTCGTCGAGCTCGAAACCGTTCAGCGCGTTAATCGCGTTCCGTGCGGCCGACTCGTCCGGCATTTCGACGAAACCGAAGCCGCGCGAGCGGCCGGTTTCGCGGTCGGTGATGATGTTGGCGGAAGATACTTCTCCGTACTCCCCGAATAAAGTCTGCAAACTCTCGCCCCGGGTGCGGAAGTTCAAATTCGATACGTAAATGTTCATTTTTTTCTATTTTGACTGTGGATAAATGTTTATTGCGCAAATGCGATTTTCACCGCATTCATACCGCGTGTACCCCGCATGAGTTCGAAAAGGACGATCCGCCCCTCGCCGATCCCTTCGGGAGCCGAAGATATATGGAAAAAATATTTTTCCGTCGAAGCCAGGTCCTTGATAAACCCGTACCCCTTCTCGGTATTGAAATACTCGACACGCCCTTTCAGCGGTTCGGCCGCAATATCTTCCTTTTTAGGCGTGGCTATCACGATATCCTCGAGCTGGATCTCGACTTTCGGCCGCAGCTGGGGCGGAGTGTCGGTAATATTCCCGTTCTCGTCCACATAGGCGATCATATCGTCGAGCGAAGAGCTTCCTCCGGCCTGACGTTCTTCCCTGCGTTTCTGTTTTTCGAGGCGCTTGGCCTGCTTTTTCTTTTCGTTCTCTCTTTTTCCGAATGTTTGCGATTTTGCCATTAAATTCAACTTAAAGATTATTATGCACGGTATGTTTCCGCATTGAGTTTTTTGCCCGTCAGCCGCTGTATGTCTTTCATAAGCGGCCGCTCGTCCGGGGTGCAGAACGTAAGGGCGGTTCCGGAATGTCCGGCACGACCGGTGCGGCCGATACGGTGTACGTACGTTTCCGGCACATCCGGCAGATCGTAATTGATGACGATCTCCAGTTCCCGGATGTCGATGCCACGGGCAGCGATGTCCGTAGCGACCATCACCCGGATCTTGCCGGACTTGAAATCCGTGAGTACGCGCTGGCGGTGATTCTGCGACTTGTTGCCATGAATCGCCTCGCTTCGAATACCCGACTTGGAGAGCAGACGCGAAATATTGTCCGCTCCGTGTTTGGTGCGGGAGAAGACGAGAACGGACTTATCCTCCTCGCGGAGCAGAGATACGAGCAGTTTCTTCTTCTCCGGCTTCTCCACGAAATAGACCCGCTGATCGATCGCATCCACCGCCGACGCAACCGGAGTCACCTCCACCCGCACGGGGTCGGTCAGCATACTTTTCGAGAGCGCCACTATGTCCGCAGGCATCGTCGCCGAAAAAAAGAGGGTCTGGCGCGACTTCGGCAGCAGCGGCAGCAGACGTTTGATGTCGGCGACGAATCCCATGTCGAGCATCCGGTCGGCTTCGTCCAGCACGAAATGCGTAATCGCGTCGAGTTCGACGAACCTCTGTCCGATCAGATCGTGCAGACGCCCCGGCGTAGCTATCAGAATATCCACGCCGCCACGAAGCGCCTCGACCTGCGGGCCTTGTTTCACACCGCCGAAAATCGTCAGATGCTTCAGACCGACATATTTTCCGTAATCCGAAAAACTGTCGCCGATCTGCACGGCCAACTCCCGGGTAGGGGTCAGGATCAGGGCCCGGATCGGCCGCACTCCGTATTCCCGACCATGATTCCGCCCCCGCCGGTTGCGGCGCGGCACGTCGGTCGGCTCTGCCTGCATCCCACTGCTCAAATGCTGCAGGATCGGAATGGCGAACGCCGCCGTCTTACCCGTCCCGGTCTGGGCGATGCCCAGCATATCGCGCCCATCGAGCGCCACGGGAATACCCTTTTGTTGAATGGGCGTAGGAGCCAGGTATCCTTTTTCACCGATCGCCTTCAAAATAGGGTCGGTAATTTTCAATTCGTTAAATGTCATAATCATCGTATAATTCCGTCGTACGACGGAGTTTTCATCTGTCGCGGAGGCATCCGGTGCGGAAGCGGAAAAACGGAAGCGAGGAAGTTTCCTGTTCCCGGTCGAAACCGCAGTCACGCACACCTTGTTCCCCGACAGCGCAATCTGCCCGAACCACGCTGAAAAAGGGCGGTCAGAACGGGCGTATGCAAGTAAAAAAATAATCTCAATTTCGGGACATCGTTAAAACCCGGCAACGGCTCTCTTCTGCCTGCGACAGACATACTCAAGCGAAATTGCCTAAACAAAGAAAGTTTACAAAGGTCGATTTCAACGATGGAAAAATCCGGACGGGATATAGGTCCGGGAAAATGCAAAGAAGATAAAGATCAGAATGAACCTGCCTTGTTTATTGGGTAAAGGTAACAATTATTACACCATTCGCACCATCTTTTCCGAAAAATATCGTCCACTTCCACCCTAAAAATACATATAACACTACTTATCAACAAATTAAATAAAATTTCTTCAAGAATAATTTCATCGTGCACTGCGCTCGATATTTTCAAGCGCCGCAAAAAAAGACCGGATCGGGAAAACACGCGACTCGCCGGGAATAGTGATCTTCTCCTGCCGAAAGTAGTGAATCGATCGCCATACGACGGGATTTTCACACAACGCACACTCCTTATTCGATGTTCTCCGGCAAAGAAAGGATAAAATTCACTAACTTTACGGCAAATAGGCAGCCCCTGGCCGCTTCCGACAAAACCGAACGGCTTCCGCGTGCACGATCTTTACAGAAAACAGGCGGCGCCTCGGTTGCATCCAAATAAATTTGACACAGCTTTCGGCTTGCACTATCTTTGCAAAGACCAACTGAAAAACAGTATTCGAGATGGCTCACACTCTTTTTGTACCCCTGATGCTCACCCTTGGCGCCGGCCTGGCAACCGGTATCGGCAGCACAATAGCCCTTTTCGCTCACCGTACCAACAAGCGACTGCTTTCGTTCTCGTTGGGACTGTCGGGCGGCGTGATGATCTACGTTTCGTTCGTCGAACTGTTCCAACAGGCACGGGAGGCTATCGGAGCCATCTACGGACCCCAAACCGGGATGGGTATTACGACCCTGGCCTTTTTCGGCGGCGTACTGCTGATCGGCGTCATCGACCGGCTGGTGCCTTCGGTCGAGAACCCGCACGAAGCCCATATGATCGAAGAGCTGGAGAAGAAACCGAAAAATGCCAAACTGATGCGCATGGGACTGATGACCGCCCTGGCTATCGGCATCCACAACTTCCCGGAAGGCATCGCCACCTTCGCCACCGCCGTCGAAAATCCCACGCTGGGTATCGCCATCGCCGTCGCCATTGCCATACACAACATACCCGAAGGTATCGCGGTTTCGATCCCCGTCTTTTACGCCACCGGCGACCGGATGAAAGCCTTCCGCTATTCGCTCCTATCGGGTTTGGCAGAGCCGGTCGGCGCCCTGCTCGCCTATTTTATCCTCATGCCGTTCATGTCTCCCGTCATGATGGGCTGCATCCTGGCAGGCGTCGCCGGAATCATGGTTTTCATCTCAATCGACGAACTGCTGCCGGCCGCCCGCGAATACGGCGAAGCCCACATCTCGATCTACGGCGTGATGAGCGGCATGGCGATCATGGCCCTCAGCCTGATCCTGCTCGGATAAAGTATGCGGCGCGATTATATACTTTAATGTACCTCTTCGAAAGCACAGCACCCCAAATCCCCTCCGGGAAAAGGATGCAGGCAAGGGGCGAATTATAAACGCGGCCACAAGCCCGCGAATAAACGTCCCTTCGGATTCGACGCTGCAACCGTCGAATAAAGGGCCACGAAAGATATATCTCAATCAATATACTGCCCTCCGATCCGAATCTGACCGACAATGCTCGGACGTTTCTCGCGCCCTCCCAAGAAAAAAGTTCAGGGTGAACCCGGCATCGAATAACGGCCCGCAAAATTGCGGCTACCGCCGAATTCAAAAAAAACGGTCGCATATAATACCATAATTTAACAGATCTCGGTAAAGCCTTTCGGCCTACCCCGTACATTTCATCCTCAACGCCCCCTGCCCCGAATCATCGTAAAATTTCAATTTTTCAGGCATTTTATTTGGTTTATAAAATAAAGTAGTTTATATTTGTAATACCAACAAAAACCGAAAGCTATGGAAACAACTCGAAAAATCGATGCGAAAGCCGCACGCAGAAAGCGCCGGCTCATCCGGGAATGGATAACATACGCAGTAATTTGTGCATTTCTGGCCGGAGTCAATGCCCTCACGACGCCCCACTATTGGTGGGTGCTGTGGGTCATGGCAGGCTGGGGGCTCGGTCTTATTCTGGATCTGATATTCCACCTGACAAAACTCTCGGACGATGACGATGCGGAGTGATCCGCCGACGGTCGGACCGCACGAAAAAACTCGATTTCCGATACGGTCGGACAACAGCCCGAAATCATTCGGGGCGAGGGATGCCTTGTAAACACAGTCAAAAACGGCTGCCAACGAACGGATACCCGAATCTGCAAAGAAAAAAGCGGCATGCTAAAATATATAATCATCAAAACTCACTGCGTATGGAAGAGAGAAAATTAGACACACGAGAGAGTATGGAACTCATCTCGCGCATGATTCAAAACACCCGCAACCGGCTGGAAAACCATGCGGGACGCCCGTTCCTCGTATGGGGCTATACGACCGTCGGGATCGCCCTGCTCAATTACTGGTTCAACATCGCCGGATGCCATCCCGCCTGGTGCTTCACCTGGTTTCTCATTCCCATCATCGGCTGTCTGCTGATGCGGTTGTTCCCGGACAAGAAGCCGACGGAGCCCCGCACGGAGATCGACCGCATCGTCGGCAAGGTCTGGTTAGTATCCTCATTATCATTGATTCCGATCTTCCTCTTTTCGCTATTTCACGGACTCTCCTACCGACACAGTCTTTTCGAACTCATTACACTGGTGATGGCTACGGCAACGGCAACAACCGGAATGATCGTTCGTTCGAAAATATACATCGTCGCAGGACTTACCTGTATGGCTCTTTCAGTCCTCTTCCCTTTATACGACTATTTCCTGAAAAAAATCGCAACTTCTGACGGAATTGAGATAACCGCCGGACTCCTGAACAACGAAATCCTTATCTTTGCCGGCGTATTTTTCATCATGATGGTCGTCCCGGGACATATCATCAACTACCAATCGCACAAAAGATGTTCAAGGAACTGAATCCCCTGCTGCACTCGGAACTGCGCCTGGCGGTAATGTCGATCCTCCTCGGGGTCGAAGAGGCCGACTTCGTTTTCATCCGGGAACAGACGGGAGCTTCGGCGGGCAACCTGAGCGTACAGATCGACAAACTGCAAAAAGCCGGCTACATCACGGTCGAAAAGACCTTTCGGGGAAAAATGCCCCGCACGCTCTGCCGCATTACCCCGACAGGCGTGGATGCTTTCGAGGAGTACGTCGAAGCGTTGAAGAGCTACATAAAAAAGTAGGAAGGAAAACAGATTCTCGGCTCCGGCGGCGACAACGACCGGTTCGGAATGGGGCATAAAGGTCGTTATGCCCCATATTTTCAACCCCGACCTCGAATCCGGCCGAATCGCCAGCCGGCAATCTCCCGGCGGGCCTCCTTGCTGCAACGACCGGAAAGGCGAACAGCGTAAATCAGCCGCAGCCCCGCAATTTCGGCGAGTTTCGGATCCCGCCATACGCAAACAAGCCCGGAGTTTCGCTCCGGGCTTGTTTGCATCTATTCTTCAAACGATTAGTCCTCGAACTTCGCCGAGAGGAACTCCCGGTTCAGACGGGCGATGTGCGAAATCGAAATCATCTTCGGACACTCGGCCTGGCAAGCTCCCGTATTGGTACAGTTACCGAAGCCCAGTTCGTCCATCTTGGCCACCATCGCCTTGGCGCGGCGGGCACCCTCGACACGTCCCTGCGGCAGTTTCGCGAGCGACGACACACGGGCGGCGACGAAAAGCATCGCCGAGCCGTTCTTACAGGTCGCAGCGCAGGCACCGCAACCGATGCAGGCAGCGGCATCCATCGCAACGTCGGCATCGGCCTTCGGGATGGGAATGTTGTTGGCATCCTGCACGGCATTCGTACGGACCGAGATGAAGCCGCCGGCCTGAAGAATCTTATCGTAGGCACTGCGATCCACCACGAGGTCCTTGATTACGGGGAAAGCCGCCGAACGCCAGGGCTCGATGACGATCGTCGCCCCGTCTTTGAAACGGCGCATGTAAATCTGGCAGGTCGTGGCGCCGTCGCCCGGGCCGTGCGCACGGCCGTCGATGTGCAGCGAGCACATACCGCAGATACCCTCGCGGCAGTCGTGGTCGAACGCCACGGGCTCCTTGCCCTCGTGGATCAGGTTGTTGTTCAGAATATCCAGCATCTCGAGAAACGAGGTGTCGGCGGAGATGTTCTCGACTTTGTAGGTTTCAAATGCCCCTTTTGCCTTGGCGTCTTTCTGGCGCCATATCTTTAACGTGAAATTCATAGTTTCAAATTGTGTATTAAAGTTAGACGACAGAAGAATTAGTCCTTGTAGTTACGCTGTGCGGGGTGTACGAACTCGAAGTTCAGCGGCTCCTTCGTGAGCTCCGGCGCTTCGTTCTCGCCCTTGTACTCCCACACGGCGGCATATACGAAGTGCTCGTCGTCGCGTTTGGCCTCGCCCTCTTCGGTCTGATGCTCGACGCGGAAATGTCCACCGCACGACTCCTCGCGGTTCAGCGCGTCGCGTGCCATCAGCTCGCCCAGCTCCAGGAAATCGGCCAGACGCAGCGCCTTCTCCAACTCGACGTTGAACTCGTTCGCCTTGCCTACGACCTTCACATCCTTCCAGAACTCCTTGCGCAGCGCCTGGATCTCGACGATCGCCTTCTCGAGCGACTCCTTCGAACGCGCCATGCCGACGTTCTCCCACATGATGTGTCCCAGCTTCTTGTGAATATCGTCCACCGACTGCTTGCCGTTGATGGAAAGCAACTTCGAAATCTTATCCTTCACACCCTTCTCTGCCTCGTCGAAGGCCTTGGTATCGGTCTTCACCTTCGGAGCCTGGATCTTGTGCGACAGGTAGTCGCCGATCGTATAAGGCAGCACGAAATAACCGTCCGCCAGACCCTGCATCAGCGCCGAAGCACCCAGGCGGTTGGCACCGTGATCCGAGAAGTTGGCCTCACCGATGGCGTAGAGACCCGGGATCGTAGTCATCAGGTTGTAATCGACCCAGATACCGCCCATCGTATAGTGTACGGCAGGGAAGATCTGCATCGGCTGTTCGTAGGGATTTACGTCGGTGATCTCCTCGTACATGTCGAACAGGTTACCGTAACGTTGTTTGATGACATCCTTGCCCAGACGCTCGATCGCGGTCTTGAAATCGAGGAACACGGCCAACCCCGTTTCGTTCACGCCGAAGCCCGCGTCGCAACGCTCTTTGGCGGCACGCGACGCCACGTCGCGCGGCACGAGGTTACCGAAGGCCGGATAACGGCGCTCCAGGTAGTAGTCACGGTCCTCTTCGGCAATATCCGAAGGTTTCTTGGCACCCGAACGGAGGGCTTTCACATCCTCGATCTTTTTGGGAACCCAGATACGGCCGTCGTTACGCAGCGACTCCGACATCAGGGTCAGCTTCGACTGCTGATCTCCATGCACCGGAATACAGGTCGGGTGGATCTGCGTGAAACAGGGATTCGCAAAGCCGGCCCCCTTGCGGTAGCACTGGAAAGCGGCCGAACCGTTCGAAGCCATCGCGTTGGTCGAAAGGAAGAACACGTTGCCGTAACCGCCCGAAGCGATCACTACGGCGTGTGCGCCGAAACGCTCCAATTCACCGGTCACCAGATTTCGGGCAATGATACCTCTCGCCTCGCCGTCCTCGATCACGATGTCGAGCATCTCGTGACGGGGATAGCTCTTCACCGAACCGGCAGCGATCTCCTTGTTGAGTGCGGCATAAGCGCCCAGCAGCAACTGCTGACCGGTTTGGCCGCGAGCATAGAACGTACGCGAAACCTGCGCACCGCCGAACGAACGGTTGTCCAGCATACCGCCGTACTCGCGTGCGAACGGAACGCCCTGGCCGACGCACTGGTCGATGATGCAGTTCGAAACTTCGGCCATGCGGTAAACATTGGCTTCACGGGCGCGGTAGTCACCGCCTTTGATCGTATCGTAGAACAACCGGTAAATCGAATCGTTGTCGTTGCGGTAGTTCTTGGCCGCATTGATACCGCCCTGCGCCGCGATCGAATGCGCACGGCGCGGAGAGTCCTGGATGCAGAAAACCTTCACGTTGTATCCCAGTTCGCCGAGCGAAGCGGCTGCGGAAGCACCGCCCAGGCCCGTACCTACGACGATAATATCCAGTTTGCGTTTGTTGGCAGGGCTTACTACCTTGATCGCCGCCTTGTGGTTGCTCCACTTTTGCGCGAGTTCCCCGGCGGGTATTTTTGAATCTAATTTGAAAGCCATATCTCTATATTTTTATAATTCAACGTAAGATGTTAGCAGACACAACCGCAGCAAAGACTCCGGAAGAAATAGACCAGCACGACCACGGCGAAACCGAGGAACACGACGGTCGCCACGATGTTGGCGATACATTTCAGGCGCGGATACCAGATGTCGTTGCCCCAGCCCACCGACTGGAACATCGACCACACGCCGTGCGTAAGGTGGAACCAGAGGGCGAAGAACCAAACCAGGTAGATCACCACGTAGTACCACTGCGAGAAGGTGTACTGAATCAGCGCAGCGCCGTCCTGCGGCGAGAAGCCGAGCGAATTTTCATGGTGTCCCAGCACCTCGACCAGCTGCATCTTCGACCAGAAGTTGAACAGATGGAGCAACAGACCGCCGAGGATGATCCATCCCAGTGCAAGCATGTTCTTCGACGCCCACTGCACACCCTTTTCCTTCACGGTAACGGCATAACGCTGCGAACCGCGTGCCTTATAGTTGTTCACGGTCAGCACCAGCGCATAAATGAAGTGGATCAGGATACCGGCGACCAGCACCAGCGTTCCGACCAACGCATACCAGTTGGCACCCAGGAATGCGCAGACCGTGTTGTACGCCTCGGGCGAGAAGATCGCCACGATGTTCATCGACATGTGGAAGAGGATAAAGAGCACGAGGAAACAACCGGTAATGCTCATTACCAACTTCTTGCCAAGAGAAGAATTAGTTAGAAAACAGCCCATAATGTTTGAAATTTGTTTATTTTTGTTAAAAATTTGTTTGCGCTTCGGCAAAGATAGTCATTGTTTGCATAATAACAACACAAAACAATTCGAAATTTACGCTTAAAATCAGGCATTTTATGACCAAAACGGAAATCCGGAAACAGATGAAAGGGCTCAATACGGCCCTTTCTTCGGAACAGCGCGAAGAGCTTTCCGCACGTATTTTCAACGAAGCGGAGAGGCTTCCGGCCTTCGCACGCGCCAAAGTGGTGGCCCTTTTCGCTTCGCTCAAAGACGAACCCCTCACCGCCCCGGCACTCGAACGCTGGAGCCGCTCCAAACGGATCGTGCTGCCCCGCGTGGAAGGCGACATAATGCGATTCTACGATTACGATCCCGCCTCGATGAACGATTCCGGCTCGTTCGGCATTTCGGAACCGGAGGCCACAGCGCTGTGCCGCCCCGAAGAGATCGATTTCATCATCGTGCCGGGCGTGGCGTTCACCGCCGCAGGCATGCGCCTGGGACGCGGCAAGGGATTCTACGACAAATACCTGTCGCAGCCGGGTTTCCGGGCTTTCAAGGCAGGCGTGTGCTATCCGCATCAAGTCGTGGAGGAGCTGCCCGCCGATCCGTTCGACGTTCCGGTCGATCACCTTTGCTGCGGACGGTAAAACGAGTGCCGACTTTGGTCCCATAATCAAATCCTACCGTTCCCACGTGTTCTCCGGCCCGAAGACGTACCCCTTCGGGATTCCGCCATCGAAAACCGGCAAACACCGGTTACGGCAAAGAATCGTAAAAAGAGAAAACACCGCATCAAAGAAGCCTGCATCTACCGATGCAGGCTTCTTAACTAATATCATACAATATTATTATCGGTAGAGATACTCTCCCGGAATGCGGTGGCTGCGCCGCCCGATCGGAACGCCGATGCCGAGCGTCACGTTCATCGAAGTCGAAGTGACGGGCAGGAACTGCGGCGTATGGCTGCAAATCAACATATCGGTCGCCAGGAAGAAGTTGATCCAACTGGGGCAGGCATTGATCGCCACACCGAGGGCGTGCCCCTGGCCGTTGAGAAACGAATAACTGGTAGTCAGCGTAAACCAGGGAATCGGGTGGAAGTTCACCGAGGCGGTCAGGTTGTGGAACGTCTTCACATCCCAGACACGTACGTTGTAAAGCAGACCCAGGCCGATCTTGTGACGCCAAACCTCGTACTCGGCCCCCAGATTGATCGAGGTGCGCAGCATCTCGGTCTTGCCCTTGGAGGCCTGCACCCGGTCGAACTCCAGCTCGCCGAAATCGAACTCCGGATCGTGAACCTCACCGTCGATGATCTCCACGCCGGTAAAAGATTGGGATTTGGTCATCTGCCCACGCTCCAGGTATTTCTTTCCCCACGAAATGAAACCCAGGTCGTTCACGGCGAAAGAGAGCTGCAAATCGGGAATCACGTCGTACGTCACACCCAGATCGACGGCAAAACCGTAGCCCGCAGGTCCTTTGTAGGAAGAAACGTCGAAATCGTCGAACGAATAATATTCCGACCCGTCGGGACGCTGCATGGAGCTCATCTCAAGGCCCGACATTTCGAACGAACCGTCCGCGTCGATATTCCAACTATTCTCCTGCAATTTTATATCGAGCCGGTCGATCGACGTCCGCGCACGGGCCGCGCCGACGAGGAACTTACCCCGTGCACCGAGGTAAATCTGATCCGTCAGCGGAAAAGAGTAACTGAAAGCGGCCTCGAGATAAGCCTGCGTCGAGGCTTTGATGTCGTTGATAACGGCCTCGTTCCGTCCGTTCTTGAGAAAGTCGAACAACGAATAGGGCATATTGGCCTCCGCTTCCATACGCACATTCAGGTCGAACGACCAGAATGTCTTATGATCCTTGCGGAATGCACCGAAACCGACGATATTGATCCGGGCATCGGTTCCGAGCATATTTTTCGAGCGCAGATTTCCCAACGCCTCGGCCGCAGAAACATTCTTGTCGAACAGCGTTACCAAACTTCCGTTCACCGGATAAAAAATATCGCTGACGGAGAGGTTACCGGAAACGTTGACCTGCACACCGCCCAATACGGGAATATTCACATAGCCGCGCAGCGGAGCGAAAGCCGGGTTAAGCTGGCTGCGGAAAGTCGAACCCTCCATAAAGTAGGCACTCGGCGTCTGTGCCACGGCCGTACATGCGACAAATGCCGCAATCAAAGTATATATGATCTTTTTCATATGAGGAATCCGGATTAAAGGTTCAGATTAAGACCGCCGCGTTTCTTCAAATGCAGCATCATACGAATCGACTGGCTGTCGCTGAATCCGATGCGCGGATAATATTTCTGCGGCATAAAATCGACATTCAGTTCGAAGAAAGAGAACAAACTCCGGATATCATCCTTGTAAAGCCGCACGGGAGCGATGTCATTCTCTTCGTCGGGTTCGACCAGGAAAGGCGCGATAGCCACGTTCGTTTCGGAAAAATCCGCAGCTACTTCGAAGCTCACCGGCAGACTGCTCCGCACCTCGCCGTACAGATCGAGCGTATTGACCGGATCGACGGTACCCTCGGGATCGAGGTTGTCGGCAAGCATATCGATCAAATCATCGTCGACATCCAACGTCGCATTATAAGTAATCGTATTGATTTTAATCTGGGAAAGAAATTCCCGCGCCAGCTCGCCCATCGTATCGCGCAACGCTTCGCCAGCCTCGTTGTCCTCGCCGAAAAACTTCTTGAATTCCGCCTTGAAAAGCTCCTCGCTATCGGCCGGAATCAACGCCGTAAAACGCTCGCGGTAACCTTCGTTGGACCAAATCAGATCGACCACTTCGTCCATTTTTTTCGATCCGGGAACGAGCATCTCGTCGATAAGAGCCTCCAGCATTCCGTCCAGATAAGTTCCATCGCTCGAAAGACGGACGATATCGACCCACTCCGCATTGCCCGGGAGCGTCGTCGGCAACCAGATATCGACCTCGTCGAAAATAGCGCGGATATCCGCACTGCCGTCCTGCAACTCGTCCATTCCGACCGTGATCTGCGCCAACGGCATAATCCATTCGCTCTGGTCGTTGCCGATGGTTACATCGCCGGATTCGATCTTGTTCAGATCATACGCCTTGTCGCACCCGAAGCAGAGCGAAAGAATACATAACAGGAATAAAAAATTTTTCATAGGCAGATTTTGCTCAATAAAACGGCCCAAAGGTATAATGTTTTCGACAAATAATCAAAATATAAATACTTTTCAACCACGAACAATCTGTTCAATCGACGACTTCTGCCGAAAAACTCCGGCTCATTCTCCGATTCAGCGCACGGCAGAGGTCTTTGTTAAAATTTTGCTACTTTTGCGACAGATGGACAACGTAAAAAAATACGGGTTGAAAGAACAGGTGGCCCTGCTGCCTCTGTCACCGGGCGTATATCAGTTTCTGGACAAGAACGGGACGATCATCTACGTCGGCAAAGCCAAAAGCCTGCGCAAGCGGGTCAGCTCGTATTTCATGCAGAACAAGGAACACAGCGCCAAGGTACAGGTACTCGTGAGGCAGATCGCTGCGATCCGGCACATCGTCGTCGATACCGAAACGGACGCCCTGCTGCTCGAAAACTCGTTGATCAAGACCCTCCAGCCGCGCTACAACATCCTGCTCAAGGACGACAAGACCTATCCCTGGATCGTCGTGCGCCGCGAACCGTTCCCGCGCGTACAGTCCACCCGCATCCTCAACCGCGACGGCTCCCAATATTTCGGTCCCTACGGCTCGGTAATGATGCAGCGCAGTATCCTGGAGTTTATCCGCGAGGTGATTCCCCTGCGAACCTGCTCGCTCAACCTTTCGCCGGCGGCTATCGCCAAAGGGCGCTATTCGGTCTGCCTGCAATACCACCTGGGCAACTGCAAGGGACCTTGCGTGGGAGCGCAAAGCGAAGAAGAATACGACGCACTGGTCGATATGACGGTTTCGATTCTCAAAGGCGACCTGCGCCCCGTGCGTACCTATCTTGAAAAAGAGATGGAGGCAGCCGCCCGAAACCTGAAATTCGAAGTCGCACAACGCTACAAGACACGCCTCGACGCCCTGGACAACTATTCGAGCAAATCGGTGATCGTCAGCGCACGCATCGTGGACGTGGACGTCTTCTCCCTGCTGGTGGACGACGATGTGGCCTACTGCAATTTCCTGCGCATCCGCCACGGTTCGGTCGTGGGCGTCTATACGATACGGCTCACCACGGGCATCGACACCGATCCGGCCCAAATGCTGACCCTGGCCATCCAGCACATCGCCGAAACGATCGCCGGAACGCTGGCCAAAGAGGTCATCGTTCCCTACCTCCCCTCGGCCGCGCAACTTTTCGACGGAGTGACCTTCACCGTTCCCAAACGGGGCGAAAAACTCGATCTGCTGGAGTTCTCGCTCAAGAGCGCCCGTATCTATCGCGCCGAACAACTCAAGAACCTCGAGATCAAGAATCCCGAGCGGCATACCGAACGCCTGATGGCCACCATGCAAAAGGAGCTGCACCTGGACCGTCCGCCCCGCCACATCGAATGCTTCGACAACTCCAACCTGCAGGGGACCAACCCGGTAGCTTCATGCGTGGTATTCCGGGACGGCAAGCCTTCACGCAAGGAGTACCGCCATTTCAACATCAAAACCGTCATCGGTGCAGACGACTTCGCCTCGATGCGCGAGATCGTCTTCCGCCGTTACAGCCGCCTGATCGCCGAAGGAGCCGAACTGCCCGACCTGATTATCGTGGACGGCGGCAAAGGACAGCTCTCCAGCGCCTATGCCGTGCTGTGCGAACTGGGAATCGAAAAACAAGTCCCCATCGTAGGCCTGGCCAAGCGGATCGAAGAGATCTTCTTCCCCGGGGACCCGATGCCCTACTACTTGAGCCGTACGGGTGAACCGCTCAAAGTGGTGTGTCACATCCGCGACGAAGCCCATCGCTTCGGCATCACCTTCCACCGGCAGAAGCGAAGCAAAGCTTTCATTCACAGTGAACTGGAAAATATCGAAGGAGTCGGCCCGAAGACCATAGAGCTCCTGTTGCGCCATTTCCGTACGGTGGAGAAAATCCGCACGGCCCCTGCCGAAGAACTCTCGGCCCTCGTCGGACCGGCCAAGGCCGCCAGGCTCCTCGTCCACTTCGGCAGACAGTAAGGACGCAGAAAAATGCGAAAAAAATTTGGAGTTCCTCGATAAATCATTACTTTTGCAGAGCAAATCACCGATTTAGCAGCCCGGATGGCGGAATTGGTAGACGCGTTGGTCTCAAACACCAATGACAGCAATGTTGTGCCGGTTCGATCCCGGCTCCGGGTACTATTCAAAAAACCTCAAATGACTTATAAACAATCATTTGAGGTTTTTATTTTGGCTGATATGTCCGCATTTTGTCCGCATTTTTTTGTAAAGTTGAAAATTTTTGTTTATTGAATATTGGATTTTAAACAAAACGGAGGCCGATGAGCCTCCGTTTTTTACGTCAAATGGGATTGTTCCACTAAAATAATATTCGTAGCTTGCAATGATTCGTAAGTAAATATAGTTTCTTTTCAACGATTCATCGCCGGTAGCTATCTATCAATAATAGTTGACGAATAAAATCTTGATTTTCCCCAATGTAAACGACACAGCAATACAACAGTAAGAAAGCCACACAGGACACTAAGGATAATGCTCCAAAGGTTCCATCCGCAGCACCATTGATATAAAATGTAGGTTATCAAACCGCCCCAAGCCAATGCTGCGAAAAAAATAAAAATTCCGGTAATTTTCTGAGTAGAGACAAAGCCTGGCGCATAACATTTTGATTTATTGCATCGAAAAATATTCTTAATACGTTTCCACAAACTCTCTTTCTGAGGACGTTCCGGTTGGGCAGTGTAAACATTAGGATATACATCTTTATTAAGTACCATTTCTATACCCTGTACCACTTTAATCCAGTGCTCGTTCCACTTACGGTACCCGAGCAAGGCTCCGTACCAACAAAGGGAGGCGATCCAACCGAGAACGGATATAATCAGGGGCAAGAACCACTCCTGCGATTCTGCAACTGCCGCAGGAGCTTTGCCGCAAACCGGTTTGCATGCGCAACATAGCGTTTCGATTTCGCTTTTCGGCCAGATCGAGTAAAGAGCGACGAATAAAGCGCCGACGAAGATGGCATAATAGTTCATCCAGATGTTGTAGCGGCCTACCTGAAACTGATAGCCTTCAATTGCTTTTTCATAAGCTGTAAATGTATTCATCTTTTGAGTATCGTTTTGGGAGTTCTCAATAAATGCATCGGGTGACAGTTGCTGTCCATTCGATGGTTGAGTGTTGGAATTTGTACACATAATTATTGATGTTAAAAAGCTAAAAATCAACTTCTTCAATTAAATCAACTTCCCAATCAGAATAATTTGCTGTACATCCGGTTGGAACAATCAAATGATTTGGATACGAGCCTCTATATCTGTAAGCATTATAGATGTCATACTGTCTTTTCCTGCTCCATCCCGGTTGTCTTTCGACGATTTCTCTTTTAATAAATCTCTTATCTGAAATCGTCGTTTCTTTCAGCCCAAATGATTTAATAGTAATCGTCGGCGGTAGTGAAGATTGGATATATATTTTGGAAAAAATAGCAGAATAATAAGTATCGTCGTATATAATACGATCATAGTAGTCCATATCGGGATCGGTGGAGAGCTTTTCTTTTTCTTGTATTATTTCTTCAGAATCAATGCTTTTTACAAATGCACAATCTCCAATTGATGTAATGTTTGGACCAAGAGATAAATACCCATCAATTTTAGAGCAACCGAAAAATGCACGAGCCCCAATTGATGTTATGGAATTAGGCAACTTAAGATTACCTGTAATGCTTGAAAGATTTTCAAAGGCAGACTCGCCAATAATATTAACCCCTTCAGCTATAGTGAGTTTAGAAAAATTACGGCAATCATAAAAACAGGCAAACGGTATATTTATACCACTATCAATCGTGAGATGTCTATTGAAGCCTACATTCCCACTAAATGCAGAAGCGCCTAATGACGTAACTGTTACAGGTATTGTTAGATCCCCTACCAATGATTGGTTCCCTCCAAAAGCAGACTCACCAATAGTTTGTAATCCATTGCCGAGTGTCAAGGTGCCGTTAAAAGTACATGATGTGAAACAGTAGTTGCCAATTGAGGTAGTGGCATCAGGAATTACAAGGTTCCCTGTAATAGATTTACACTGATAAAATGCATATTCTCCGATAGTCTGCACTGTTTCGGGAATGTATATCGAAGTGATTGCTGCTTGATAAAATGCACGATTTGGAATCGCAGTAAGACCAAGAGGCAATAAAACTGTCGAAATATTAGTATTAGCTAAGCAACTTGCCGGAATAGTCGTATTGTCGGTCTTTGAAAGATCAAGGGCTTTAAGATTTTTCATCGTTCTGATAAAGTCGAAGTCGAATGTGTTGATCTTGCCAGTAAGGGTCAATTCCTCGATGATGTCCTTATCCTCAGAATTGATAAGTTGATCGAGGGTTCCGGCCGTTGTAACATGAACGGTTTGTGAGGTTCCAGATTTTTGGGTGATAAGAATCGTTTCTGATGTTATACCGAGGTTATCGACCAACCGGATTGTCGAATAACGAACTGTAAGAGCCGAATTGGAGGCTACGGTAAATGTCAGGGTTTCATCACGCATAGCGGCACGGGTACGTGTATCAGCTACGGAAATCCACGATTTATCGGCTTCGGGTATTTCGACCGTATAGTCGATATTGGTCGAGAGATCGACAGTAACCGTACCGCCATTGTAACCGACCGTATAGGATTTGGTCGTTACAACGATAACTCCTTCGACAAAGTTGATCGAACGCATAATCGTCCGTTCCTTACCGTCGGTGACGAATATCAGCACCTCGCTCGGCAGAATCGTACTCGGAGTAGTGATTTCGATGGTTCCAGTTGCATTGTCCGTCTTTTTTACCACAGCCCGAAACCCGTCTTGTGCCAAAGCCTTGATAACGGTATTTTCATCAGCTCCTGTAATGGTATAACCGATCGAGTATGTTTTATCCGCCAATACCCGAATATCCTCGGTTTCGGAGAATGTGATAGACAGCGGATGATGTTTGGGCACGGAAATAACCGAATCATCCTGCAATTTGAAATGGATATAATCTTCATCTTGGGTAATTTCCTTGAAAATCGAAACGGCATCAGTTCCGTCAGTCCCATCTTCACCTGTGGCTTTGCCCAACTGTGTCCAGTTTGTTCCATTGTCATAGGAAATGTACCAATATCCCTCTCTGATTTCGAGTTTGGGAGTAATGCCGTCTTTACCGTTCGCTCCGTCCGTTCCATCTTCTCCATCTGAACCGTCTGCACCATCTTTTCCGTCTGTCCCCTCGGCTTTGATTTTATTACCACTATCATCCGTCAGCCACTTGCCGTCAAGCGTCCAGTAATAAACGCCGTCAGTATCCTGCTTTACGCTGATAACAGGAGTATGCCCGTCTTGTCCGTCAGCCCCGGGCTTGCCATCCGAACCATCTGTCCCGTTTTGGCCATCTTTACCATGATAAATAGTAATTGGATTACTTTTATTGAATCTGATCGTATAGCCTATTTCTATCCCATCTTGCATAACAGGGGTAATCTCTGTAATATAATCATTATTTTGCAGAGCAGTAACAATCGTTTGTAAAGACGAAATGTTGGTATTCATCTGATTACAGAGTGTTTTCAGAGCCTCGAATGCCGACCACGTGGGCAATTTGATCTGCGTACCGTTAGACAACGTAAAAATTACATAGTCGGTATTGGTTTCATAGTCAATATCCGTAAACATCGGATCACCGCTAATACCGTCCTCTCCATCTTTACCGTCTTCACCGGTGGCTTTACCGAGTTGTGTCCACGTGGACTCGTTGTCATAGGAAATGTACCAATAATCGTTTTCGATTTTGAATTTAGGGGTAATACCATCTTTGCCGTCCATGCCGGGCTTTCCGTCCTGCCCATCATTCCCGTCTTCTCCATTCGACCCGTCCGTACCATCCTTGCCATCGGTTCCCTCTGCTTTGATTTTATTGCCGCTATCGTCCGTCAGCCAGTCACCGTCGAGTGTCCAATAATAGCTCCCGTCAGTATCTTGCTTTACTCCGATAACGGGAGTATGTCCGTTCTTTCCGTCTTCACCGTCAACTCCGGGTTTCCCATCCTCTCCGTCAGTTCCGTTTTGTCCATCCTTACCATGATAAATGGTGATCGGATTACTTTTACTGAACGTTATCGTATAGCCAACCTCTTTCCCATTCTGCATGATGGGGGTCACGTTCGTAACATAGTCGTTCTTTTGTAATGCCGTTACAATAGTTTGTAACGATGAAATGTTGGTGTTCATCTGTTTGCAGAGCTCTTCCAATTTGGCCACCCGATTTTCCAAATTATCTACGCGCCCGGTCAATGCCGAATCGTCATACTCATCGCTACAACTTGCAAACAGCAATGTAGCAATATACAACACCGATAGAATTTTTTTCATAGTAATTTTCCTGTTACAATCCAAATAAAATTGGATCAAAGTTTTCGGTTAAATTTGTTT
>ERZ780207.1274-NODE-1274-length-22200-cov-3.405464_pt1 | contig 22200 bp, 18 predicted proteins | sample MGYA00510977_ERZ780207 | MGnify/ENA primary metagenome ERZ780207 (study PRJEB29588, sample SAMEA2151383) | human gut metagenome | biome: human gut; feature: human-associated habitat; material: faeces | place: Denmark | collected 2008/2010 ... | reverse complement strand
CCGTGATCCGCAACCTCGAGGAGTACTACGACAACGACCTGCTGCTCGAAGTCAAGGGCATCCTCAACGGGTCGTCGAACTACATCCTCTCGCGCGTCTTCGACCACAAGGACTCCTACGCCAACGCCCTCGCGCAGGCGCAGGCGCTGGGCTTCGCCGAAAGCGACCCCTCGTTCGACATCGAGGGCTACGACTCGCTGTTCAAGCTGGTGATCATCACCGTGCATGCGCTGGGAACCTACGTCGCCCCGGAGCGCATCTTCACCTACGGCATCTCGACGATCCACGATTCGGACATTCAGTACGCCCGTGAGAAAAACGTGAAGATCAAGCTGGTGGCGCAGGTCGTCAAGGTGAGCGACGAACATTTCACGATGTTCGTCATGCCGGAGTTCGTGACGCCTGCCAAGTACATTTACAGCGTCGACGACGAGTACAACGGCGTGGTGATCCGCGGCGAATGCTACGACCGGCAGTTCATGTTCGGCAAGGGCGCGGGCAGCCTGCCCACGGCGTCGTCGATCCTGAGCGACATCATGGCGCGGCTGAACAACTACCGCTACGAGTACAAGAAGATGAACTACATCGAGAAACCCGACTACACGACCGACATCACGCTGAAAATCTACGCCCGCTACAAGGAGACCGACGTGCAGGGCATTCTGAACTTCTCGAAGATTCACGAACAGTTCATCAGCGAGGAGAGCAACTACGTGATCGGCGAAATTCCGCTGCGCGAACTGCTCGAAAAAAGATCGCAGCTTTCGGGCAGGGACGTCTTCCTGGCGAACATCCCGATCTTCTTCCTGAACCGCGATTAAACAGAAAAAGGTCCCTTGACAAGGGACCTTTTTCATTGCCTACCGCACGGCGTCGTCTTTCACGCAGCGGACCGACAGGCCGTATCCGAGCGGAACCTCGCCGGTCACCGGATCGGTCGTGGTGCTGTAAACCAGGCAGCCGCTCCGCTCGGCCGTGGCCTCGCAGCTTATCAGATAACCTTTGTCGGCGTCTCCGTACCTGTTCGACGTGCCGTTCACGATCCAGTATCCGGCGCACCTGAAAAATCCGGCCGCAGGCCCGGCGGCAAGGAGCGCTTCGAGTTCGGCCAATGCGGGAACGTGCCAGCCCTCGGGACAGATGCCCCGCAGCGGAGTCCCGGACCGGACCGTGGCGCCGCCCGTCACCGTCTTATAATCGTACAGCAGCCCTTTTTCCGCCACCGCGGAAAGCCCCTCCTCGGGATACCATACGCCATCGCCGATCTCCGTACCCGCAGGCTGGTAGCGCAGGTTCTCGGCCATCCATACCTGTCCGCCGATCTTCGCCGTGCGGTAGGTATCGCCGCCGTATTCCAGTTCGGAAGCCTCCCCGCCGTCGCCCTCGTCAAGCGAACCGCCGTCTTCCCAGTCGCTGACCTCGCCGCTCAGCTTCAGCTCGATGTCGATGTTGGTGACGAGCACCGACATGTCGTACCTTCGGCCGCTTTCGAGCGTCGCCGAAGAGAGGGTCTTGCTGCGGCTCTTGCCGTCGCGCGTGGAGACCGTGACGGTCAGCGCCCCCTGCTGCGGCACGAGAATCGCACGGTAAGAGGCGTCGGGCGTCACTTCGAAGGTTTCGATTTCAGCGGCCGCCACGCCGGCTTTCGCCGAAGCCGTCGGCACGGAGAGATCCACCGAGGCCGTCGGGACGAATCCGCCCACGGCGACGCCCGAAACCGCAGCATCGGAATTGTTGGTAATGACGATGGTCAGCTGTGACATCAGGTGATAGAACAGCATCCCGACGGGCGTGCCCGTGGGCGTCACGTTCTTCGCCACGGCTCCCAGCAGGTCCGAGGAGGCGCAGCCCGCACTCTGATCCCGCGCCACGGAGAACTCGTCGGGAACGCCCGACGCCGAATAGGGGAAATAGGCCGTGAGCGTCGAGGTTTCGTTCAGGTCGTTGTACCACAGCAGGCCGGAAGCCGTGAAGGCAGAGCCGTCGTAGGTCATCTGGTGGTTCCGGACGTAATCCGAGCCGTTCTTCGTGACGGTCAGACCGATACAGTCGCCCGTATCGAAATGAAGCCCCGTGACGCGGGTTTTGATCGACGGCGTGATCCGGATGCCGGGAACCGCATCCCGCTTATCGGCACAGCCGGGTGCAGCGGCGAGGCCCGCCGCCAGAAGCGCAAGAAGGAGTTGTCTTTTCATCATTCAGGTTTATTTTTGCGACTTTTAAGCACAAAAATAAAACTTTTTATGTTATCCACAAGACCTCCGGTCAGTTTTTGTAATACGATTCGTCGAGTCCGAGCGTGAAATTCCCGCGCCGGAACCAGGTGACGGCGGCCAGCGCGAACACCAGCGCGGCGTTGAAGAAGAACGGGAAACGGTCGCTGTGGGTGTGGAACAGATGGCGGAACATGTCCATGATGAAGGGGCAGATCATCACCGCAAGGTAGTTCATCGCCATGACGAACGACAGCGCGAGCGTCGCCGAGCGGGGCGGAGCGATGGTCGCCGCCTTGTCGTAGATGACGGGCTGGATCACCCCGTAGCCGAAGCCCGTGAGCAACGCCCCGACGACGAGCATCGTCTTGTCACGGAAGATCCCCACGCACAGCAGCCCCGCGCAGACCAGCCCCAGCGACACGAGGTTGACGTTCTGCTTCAGCGCGCGGATGATCCGGTCGATAAACAGCCCGGGAAGCATGATCGCCAGGAAGAACAACGAGATCAGCACACCCGAAAACGAACTGCTGATCTTGTAGTCGTCGACCAGAAACGAGGCGTAGAAGGCGATGGCCAGCACGGCGTAAGTGGCGAAGAAGTAAAAGAGCATCAGTCCGACGAGCTTGCCCCGGTCGATCCGTTTGTGGCGCATCTGGATGCTCTGCTCCGGCTCGGGCGTGGAGCGGCTGCGCCGGAGGAAGAACGACAGCGCGAGCGAGATGCCCGGCAGGGTATAGACCAGGAACGGAAGATGCCAGTTGACCTCGGCCAGGTAGCCCGTCACGGCGGTCGCCACGACGAGCGTGAGGTTGTTGATCGCCGAACTGTACCCCAGCTGCCGGACGCGGCTGTCCCCCGTGAAATAGTCGACGATCAGGCCCGTCGAGAGGGGGATGACCATGCCGGCGCCGACACCGAGGATGCAGCTGATGACGATGAGCCACGCCATGCTGCGGGCGAACAGGCAGGCCACGCCGCTCAAAAAGAAAATCGAAAGTCCTACGATCAGGATTTTGAGTTTGTCCCTCCCCTCGGAGAGTTTTCCGGAGAGCAGCACGAAGGGGATGATCAGCAGCGACGGCAGCGAGGTGAGCATCTGGATTTCGAGGTCCGTAACCTTGGGAAACACCTTGTTCAGATCGCCCAGAATAGGGGAGACGGCCAGTCCGGGCAGCGACGCAATGGCCGACACGGACCAGATTGCCAGCAGCACGACGAGCGTAACGGAGCCTTTTCCTGTCTTGATTTTCATAGCCGGGGATTTTAGTACCGCTATCCCCGCAACTGTTATACCAAACGAAAACGGACCGGCATCAAGGCCGGTCCGTCGTTCGGTTTCTTCCGGATGTCCCTATTGCACCCTCACGCAACGCACCGACATGCCGTTGGCACGGGCATAGGGGACGTTGTTTTCGAGGCCTCCGCCGGTGGTCTTCTTCTCGAACCAGAAGTGGAAAGCCGGGGATTTCGTACCCGACAGCGTCCCTGCGGTCCAATAAAGGCCCTCCCAGGGCTGCGCCTCCTCGGCCACGCTGCGCACGGTGACGGGGTTGTAAACGTTCAGGATCGTGCTGTTGTCGTAACGGCGGCGTCCTGCACCGATAAACAGCGACGAGGTTCCCCGCTCCGGGTCGGTCAGGCCCCAGCCGTATTTGTCGGCGTCCGCCGCCGTGGGGGCTCCCACAAGTTTCAAACCGTCGAACACGGCCGACGGAGCCACCCGCCAGCCATAGGGACAGGGGTCGTAGGGGCTCTTTTCCGAAGCGGACCACAAATCGTCGGAATGTGCGCTCCACAGCCAGTCGTTCTCCGAACCGGAGACGCCCGTGATGAAGGTCAGCGGGTGCTGCACGGCGTAAGCCACCGTACCCGTCTCGGCGCTCGAAGCGGCCGTCCGACGGCAGCTGATGTCCGACGTTCCCTACGCCGTTGTACATGCTGGCCGATGCGCCGTTGGCGGCGTTGTACGAACTCGGGCCGATGAAGGGGTCCTTACGGCCCCACTGATAATAAAGTCCGTACGAGGCGAGGATGTTCTCCACCGACGAGTTGTCGGCGGCCAGCGCCCCGAGGTTGCGGGTCATCATCGAATAGCCGTTGAAATCGACCGCACCGCCCTCGGCGTCGGGATCGTAGTCCGCAGCCCATACGTGCCAGCTCCAGATCAGCGTGCCGCCGGCGTCGTAGGCCCCGATCACGGCGTTGCCCTCCTTGATCTTGTCCCCGTCGTCGCTGTCGGCAGCCACGTAGAACGACGCCTTGCCGTCTTTCAACTCCAGGTATTGGATCAGATTCGACCGGCTCTGCCAGACGACATCGACCGAAGAGGTCGCCAGCTCGGTCAGGTCGCCCTTGTACATGGCGTCGATCAGGTAGTTGGTCTCCTTCTTGTTGATCAGATAACTGTTGGCCGGCTTGCCGCTCAAATCCTCGGTGTCGACCACACCCACGAAAAGCGTCGCCGAAGCCGTCGATCCGCCGTGCACCTTGCCCGTCAGGGTCACCGAACCCGACTTTACGGCATCATTGTCGTCGTCGAACTTCTCGGGAGAGACGACCGTAATGGTGCGGTTCGCCGCGTCGATAACGGGATCGCTCCAGCCCGTGGGTTTGCCCGTTATCGAGAAACTCTCGATGTTGGAGGCCGAAAAACCCACCGTCACTGCGTCGCCCGCATTGAGGAAAACGGCCGGAGAATCGAACGCGATCGTTCCCGATTCCTTGTCCTTGCTGCACGAAGCAAAAAAAACGACGGCCGCAACCGCGCAAACCAACCCTGCAAATCTTTTCATATAGTTCATTCTTTTCTTATTTCAGTTTCAAAATCAACGGCAAAGATAATAAAAAGTCGGACGGGTGCAAAACCGAATTGCGCACGGTTCAACAAAACTTCCCCTCCCGAAAGTGCCGTCACGGCACCAAAGATACCAAAAAGCGGAATAAATGCCACATGCCCGTCCGAATAATTGCATTTGGGAACAATTATTGCCGCCTATTCCTTAACGAATCAGAAACGCATATAGTATGTCGAAATTGAAAATCGAAACGGGAAGTTCTCCCGCCGAGGAGCGCTTCAGCATCACCGTGACCGAAAAAGGCCCCTTCCTGGTCTACGGACGCCCGCCGCTGGCCGAGCAGTTCATCATGCCCAACGAGCAGAACGAAAGCTGGTATTTCCAGGAAGGGCGGCGCTTCTCGACCGAGGCGGAACCTACGGCGCTCTGCCGCTGCGGGGCCTCGAAACGCAAACCTTACTGCGACGGGAGCCACGAAACGGCGGCCTGGGACCCGAGGCTCACCGCCCCCGACGAATCGCTGCTCGACAAGGCCGAGACCGTCGAGGGCGGGACCCTCACGATGACCGACAATCCGAAATACTGCGTCTTCGCGCGCTTCTGCCACCCCGGGGGCGACGCATGGACGCTCACCGAGCGGTCCGCCGATCCCGAAGCACGCCAGCTGGCCATCCGCGAAGCGTCGATGTGCCCCGGCGGACGGCTGACGGCCTGGGACCGAAAAACGGGCAGCTCCTACGAATTCCGGTTCGCCCCGAGTCTCGGGCTGATCGAAGACGTCCCCATCGGCAGCAGCGGCGGCCTGGGGATTCGCGGCGGCATTCCCCTGCGGCGCGAAGACGGCCATACCTACGAAATCCGCAACCGCGTGGTCGCATGCCGCTGCGGCCAGTCGGCCAACAAACCCTACTGCGACGGCACGCACGCGGCGATCAAGTGGCGCGACAACCTCGAAGGCGAACCGGTCGGCGAAACGCTGCCCGAGGAGGTCTACTGACCCCGCGCCAAACAAAAGCGAGCCTTCGAAGGCTCGCTTTTGTCATTCCATAACACCGTTCCGGGCCGCGGCGCCGATCCAGCAATCGGCCATCAGTCGCTGACCGGCAGGCGTGGGGTGGATGCCGTCCCACACCCAATAGGTCGCATCGCCGTTCGGCAGCCGCGTTTCCAGATCGGCGATAAGCCGGTGGAAGGGCACGAGCGTCGCGCCGTAGTCGGCTGCGATTCGCTCCACGATCACACAGCATTGCGCCAGTATCCGCTGCCGCAGGGGATAATATTCGCCCAATGCGCCTTCAACGATCTTCCCGCAGGGTGCGGCAAAGGGCGTGCACAGTACGATTTTCAACGCAGGATTTGCCTGCCGGGCCTGATCGAGCAGACCGCGATAGGTCCTTTCCCAGTCGGCAAAATCGAAATCGGGAACCGTTTTCGGATCGTCGGCGCGCAGCAGTCTGCCAAGGTGACGTTCCGCATCGTTCGTCCCGACAAACACCGACAGCACGTCGGGCCGCAGGTCGATCACATCCTCCTGCCAGCGGGCGGCAAGGTCGCCCAACGCATGACCGCCCACGCCGCGGTTGAAGAACCGGTAGTCGCGGTCGGGGAAATAGCCCTGGTAATAGCTGGCGCATAAATACATATACCCGCTGCCGAAAAGGTGGTTGCGATCCCACAGATTGCGCTGCGACGACGGTTTTCCGTTGGCCTTGCCCCAATTACCGTCGGTGATCGAGTCGCCGATATACACCACACGCCGCCCCGAGGCCGTCACGGCCGGCTGGGGCGCATTCCGGGCGAACCAGCGCTGAAAGAAAAGCATCTGGCAGGGGAGCGACGCGGACCAGTAGGCCGCGTTGTGCGCACCGGGACGCACCAGGAAATCGTGCCCCACGCCCTGCCGCATCAGCTGTTCGTGGAGGTTCAGATTCACCTGATAGAAGAAATCCTGATAACCGCAGTCGAAGACGAGCGCCAGCTCGCCGTCCCGGAGCGAAGCGGCCTGACGGATCACCGTATGCGCGTTCCAGCGTTCCGGATTGTCTTTCAGTTCGCCCAACTGTTTCTTCATCTCCCACGAGTCGGGGAAAGGCCGGATGTCCACGCCTCCCGAGGTCGATCCCGCAGCCCCGAAACGGTCTTTGTGGCGCAGCGCTACCCACAGCGCGCCGTGACCGCCCATACTCAAGCCCGTGACGGCGCGGCCCTCGCGCGAAGGAATCGTCAGGTAGCGGGCGTCGATCCAGTCGGGCAGTTCCTGCGCCACGAAGGTCTCGAACTGCGACGCCGGATCGAGGGGACTGTCCCAATACCAACTGTTCGCGCCGTCGGGGCAGACGACGATCATCCCGCAGGCGTCGGCCAGCGGACGCAGGTCGGTGATGTTCTGCCACGTCGTGTACGAACCGCCGAAACCATGCAGCAGGTAGAGCACGGGCATGCGCCGCCCGACGCCGGCATCGGGAACCACGACCAGCGCCGGAATTTCGCGCTGCATCTTCGCGCTGAAAACCGCCACCGTGTCGATCTGCGCAGCGGAGGCTCCCGCCGCGGCAAAAGCTAAAAACAGAATCAAAAGGTACTTTCTCATAACTGTCTGAATCTTTCACAAAAAAGGGCGCGCACGACGCGCACCCCCTGATAACAAATCCGTCAAAACTATTTCTTTTCGGGTTTGGCAATGGTCTCGCGCATCTGCGTGTCGGCCATGATGTTCTTCATCTTGTAGTAGTCCATGATGCCCAGGTTGCCGTTGCGGAACGCCTCGGCCATGGCCAGCGGCACTTCGGCCTCGGCGAGAATCACCTTGGCGCGGGCGTCCTGCGCCTTGGCCTTGTTCTCCTGTTCGAGCGCCACGGCCATCGCACGCCGCTCCTCGGCTTTCGCCTGGGCGATGTTCTTGTCGGCCTGCGCCTGGTCCATCTGCAACTGGGCGCCGATGTTCTTGCCCACGTCGATGTCGGCAATGTCGATCGAGAGGATTTCGAAGGCCGTTCCGGCGTCGAGGCCCTTTTCGAGCACCACGCGCGAAATGGAGTCGGGATTTTCGAGCACGATCTTATGCGACGCGGCCGAGCCGATCGACGAAACGATGCCCTCGCCGACACGCGCCAGCACGGTCTCCTCGCCGGCGCCGCCGACCAGCTGCTTGATGTTGGCGCGCACCGTGACGCGGGCCTTTGCGATCAGCTGGATGCCGTCCTTGGCCACGGCGGCCACGGGAGGCGTGTTGATCACCTTGGGGTTGACCGACATCTGCACGGCCTCGAACACGTCGCGGCCCGCCAGGTCGATGGCCGTCGCCATCTTGAAATCCAGCATGATGTTGGCCTTCTGGGCCGAAACCAGCGCATGCACCACGTTCGTGACGTTGCCGCCCGCGAGGTAGTGGGCCTCCAGCTCGTTGGGATTGAGGGTCAGTCCGGCTTTCGTGCTCTCGATCATCGACGAAACAATGGTCGAGGGCGGGACCTTGCGCCAACGCATCAGCACCAGTTGCAGCAGGCTGATACGCACGCCCGACACCAGGGCCGAGAACCACAGTCCCACCGGAATAAAATAGAAGAGGAGCCAGATCGCAAAAAGGCTCACGAAGACGATCAACACGATCATTCCACCCTGAAAATCCATAATTTAGCTTATTTGATTGTTTTTACGATAACGCTGAAATTCTCGAATCCCACGACCTCGACATCGCGCTGCTGGTCGACATAGGCTCCCTGCGACTTGGCTTCGTAGGTGCGGCCTCCGATCTCGACCTTGCCCATCGGGGAGAGGCGCGAGAGGGTCACGCCCCGGTCGCCGACCTGCAACTCCTCGGCCGGAATGACGGGCATCGACGACGACCGGATCTCCTGCTTGAGCGAAAAACGCTGCCAAGTCTTGGCCCGCAGCGAGACGACGGTGGCGATGACCGACAATACGAGAATGACGAGGATGACGACAGTCCCCGTCACGGGACCGAAATCACGGAAGGCGAGGTACACCGAACTGCCGTAGCAGACCAGCGCCAGCACGGCCCCGATCGACACCCCGGGCAGCAGGACCAATTCGGCCACCAGAAACAGCAGGCCGAAAAAAACGAGCAGTACAATATAGAACATCTCCATAAGGCTTGTGGAATATTGCAATAAAGATAGGTAAAAAATTCAGAATCCGGACGAATTCTGCGATAAATTTCATCCGGATTCCGATTTATTCTGCGATTTCGGCGACTTTTACCTCCAGTGCGGCATCCGTTTGCCGTATCGACTCGGCCAGACGGTCGGCGACGGCCCTGTCGTCGAAAGCCCCCACGACGAAGAGCTGGCTGCCCACGCGCGAAAGTTCGTAGACTTCGCCCGTTGCGGCGATCACCCCCTTCACTTCGTCCGACAGGGCGTCGGTCCCGGTGATCTCGACCCGGTAGAGGAGCTTTTGCGAATCGGGTTCGAGCGAAAGGTTGCGGGCCGCGCCGTCGGTCCACACCACGATTTCGGGCCGCACGAACCCGCGCTTTTTCAGCAGCGCCTGCGCCGCCTCGGCCTCGGCCAGCGTGGCGAAGCCGCCCGCATAGTAGCACCACTTGCCCTCGTCGTTGATCAGGTAGAAGAGCGGATAGGCGCCCCGGAAAGTCGCGGCGGCGCGCTTGGTGTTGAACGTTCCGAGCAGGATGCGGTAGATCGTGCCGTTGGCATAGACCCGGCACTCGGGAATGGGATTCTGGTAGGAGTACACCGGCTTCGACGAGAAGGCCACGCTGTCGTAGTCAAGGAAGTAACGCTCGGCGACTTCGACCCTCGGCAGGCGGTAGTCGATGGATTCGAGCTGCGCCGCAACGCCGCGCAGCGAATCGCGTGCGGCGTCCAGCGCCAGCACTCCGGCCACGGCGGCCTCGTAGTCGACGACGACCCGTTTGCGCAGGAAATAGTCCGCCACGGCGTCCGAAGCCGTCTCGCCCTGCAAGGCCGACAGCTGGCGCGAAGCCTCCGAAAGCGCCTCCTCCTCGCGGGCGAGCACCTCCTCCTCGCCCATCTTGTCGAGCAGATAGCCGTAGGCGTAGCTCTTGTTGTCGAAAATCGAGTTCCACGTCGCAGCGAGCGAGTCGGCCAGCGCGCGGTTCACGCCCTGCAAGGCGTTGTAACGCTCGAAAACCTCCATCGCCTCGGCCTCGGTCTGCACGGCGGCGTAGGTTTCGGCCAGCTCGGTCAGCGTGCCATGGTTGGCGAAATAGCGATTGACATAGTCCACGGCCCGCATCTCCTGCCGCTGCGCGTCGCGCAGGGCCGCATAATCCTCCGCCGGGAGGTGTTCGCGGAAATAGAGGTTGTCCACCAGATTGCGGACCTTCAGCGAGTCGGGGACCGCCTCCGCAGGGCTTTTTTCAGCAGACGCCGCAGGCTGCTGCGCCGCGCCGTTCAGGCTGGCCAGCACCCACTCCTGCTCGATGGTGTTGATACGGTCGATCAGGCGTCCCTTGGCATTGCGGATTTCGAAAATCCTGCTTTCGAGCTGCAAAATCTCCTGCGAATACTGCTGCCGCTTGCCCGGGTCCTCGCGCAGCTGCCGGCGCATGCGCTCCACGGCGTTGACGATCGAATCCTCGCGTATCTGCAACTGCGCATCCTCGCGGAGCAGCGACATGTACTCGGCGTTTCCCTCCAGCCCCGCAATGCGGGCTTCGACCTCGGGCTGCTGCGCCCGCACTCCGCCGGCGGTCAGGAAAACCGCACCCAGCGCGTATATGAGAATCCTGCGAAACATAGTTTGGGTCACCTCCACCATTTAATGAAAAAAATCTGTATGAGTCCGAAAATCTCCAGACGCCCCAGCAGCATCAGCAGCGAATTGGAAACCTTGAACGCCGCGGGCATCGCCGAGAAGTTATCCATCGAGCCGACCTCCCCGAACCCGGGGCCGACGTTGCCCATCGAGGCCACCGCCCCGGTGAAACTGGTCGTCAGATCGACGCCGAGCATCGTGCCGAAGACCGTGCCGGCGAGTATGAACATCAGGTAGGTGACGATGAAGATCATCACCGCGTGCAGGGCCTCGTTCTCCTGAATGACGCCGTCGAGGCGGATGCGGATGATGGCGTTGGGATGCTGCTGCTGCCGCAGGCGCGTGCGCATCATCTTCCCGGCCAGCACCAGGCGGTTGACCTTGATGCCGCCGGCCGTAGACCCGGCGCAGGCGCAGACGATCGAGCCGAAAATCAGCAGGATGACGGCGAACGAAGTCCACGTGTTGGAGTCGGCCGTGGCGAAACCCGTCGTGGTCACCACCGACACGAACTGGAACATCGCGTAGCGGAACGACGCGGTCAGCGTGGGGTAGATGTCCGCGGCGAAGAGGCTGACGGCGATCAGCACGCCGCCCGCGAGCAGCATCCCGAAGTACCAGCGCGTCACCTCCGAGCGGAAGATGTTGCTGCGCTTGCCCGTCACCGTGGCGTAGATCAGCCCGAAATGGACGCCCGCCGTGGCCATCGCGAAGATCAGGATCGTGTCGATCGCCGGACTGTTGAAATAGGCGATGCTGGCGTTCTTGGTCGAGAATCCGCTCGTGGCGCAGGCCGACATGGCGTGGCACAGGGCGTCGAACCAGTTCATGCCCGCCATCTTGAGCAGCACGGTCGACAGCACGGTAAGCCCCACATAGACCACCAGCAGGATCTGCACGATGATCTGCGAACGGTAGCGGTAGTTGTCCTTGGCCATCGTCGAAAGCTCCACGTTGGAGAGCATCATCTTGCTGCGCCCCATCGACGGCAGGACCACCAGCGCGAACATCACCACGCCCATACCGCCGATCCACGTCGACGACATGCGCCAGAACTGCAATCCGCGGGGCAGGGCTTCGACATCGTTCAGGATCGTCGATCCGGTGGTCGTGAGGCCCGAGACGCTCTCGAACCAGGCGTTGACCAGCGAGAACTCCCCGCCCCAGATCAGGTAGGGGAACATCGACACGACGCAGGCCACGAGCCACGCCCCGACGACAATGCAGAACCCCTCCTTGTTGGTGATCTGCTCGCGCTTGCCCACGAAGATCAGCGGAAAGGCGCCCAGCAGGGCCGTGAGCAGCGAGGAGAGCAGCAGGGGATAGAACGCCGAATCCATGCCGCTCAGGTAGGAGATTCCCGCCGACAGCAGCATGAACATCGCAATGAAGAGCATCACGACCCCGATATACCGTAAAACCACGTCTACCCGCATCGCCGCATCAGGATTTGGTCTGTTTGGAAATGTTGATCAGCGACTCGATTTTCTCCTTGAGTTCGAGCACCTCGTCCTTGAGGTCGCCCTTCACGGCGAAGGGCACGCGGAACGAGAGCCAGTCGCCCAGCCCCTTGTTCATCCGCTCGATGGGCGTCACGCAGTAGATCGACATGAAGTAAAAGAGCATCAGCACGATGGCGATCATCACGGCCAGCGAGATCAGCACGGGCGTCACGGCGCGGTAGGCGTTTTTCTTCATCTGCTCGGCGCGCGGAACCAGCGAACTCTGCGTCGAGGTCATATAACTCTTGATGGCGGCCGTAAGACGGCCGTAAAGGGCCTGGTACTCTTCGCTGTACCACCTGCCGCCCAGCGAATCGGGCCGCATGGCCGCCGGCGAGTCGGCACGGGCGGCGCCCCCGAAGGCGAGGTAGTTGTCCGTCACGAGGCGCAGCTCGGTCGTGGCGAAGGCCAGCGAGTCGAGGAACGACTTCTCAAGCGCCTCGCTCTGGGCCACGAGCAGCGTGTTTTCGAGCCGCTCCATGCTCTTGCGGCAAAGGCTGTCGCACGACCTGTCGCCGAAAACCGAAAGGCGGATCAACGCGATGTTCTGCTCGTGCGCAGCATCGAGCATCTCCTTGGCCAGCTCGATATTCCGTTTGTTGGCCTTGAGAATCTCGCCCGTATCCCGGCTCAGGTGGCTCAATTCGAGAAACGAGACCATACCCGAAAAAAACAGCAGGCAGACGATGCTCAAAAAACCGACCGTCACCCGTTTGCGCAAACCCGTCATAGCGTTTTAAATTTCCATTCCTGCAAATATAGTGATTAATCCAGAATTTCCCCCAACAAATCGTGAGTTTCGTCCATCGCGCCGAGTTTCACGCGGCAGACGGCATTGACCTTCGAACGGTCGTAGGGGACTTTCACCCGGCGGTAGCTGCCCGTGAAGCCGAACATCATGCCGTCGCGGCGCGTGCTTTCGAAGAGCACCGTATCCTCCGTGCCTTCGGCCCGGGCGCAGAACGCGCCGTGCAGGCGTTCGCAGAGGCCCTCCAGTTCGGCGACGCGCTGCGAGGCGACCGACGGAGGCACCTTGCCGGGCAGGTCGACGGCCGGCGTCCCGGGACGCTCCGAGAAGGGAAAGATATGCAGGAAAGCGGGTTCGAGCCTCGCCAGAAAATCGTACGTCGTGCGGAAATCGGCATCCGTCTCGCCCGGGAACCCGACGATCACGTCGATGCCGATGAAGGCGTCGGGCATCAGCCGTCTCACGGCCGCGATCCGCTCGGCGAAGCGCGCCGTGGTGTAGCGGCGGCGCATCAGGCCCAGAATCCGGTCCGAACCGCTCTGGAGCGGAATGTGGAAATGGTGCATGAATTTAGGCGACGCGGCGCAAAATGCGATGATTTCGTCGGTCAGCAGGTTCGGCTCGATCGACGAAATGCGGTAGCGTTCGATCCCTTCGACCTCGTTGAGCGCCCGCAGCAGGTCGATAAACCGCTCCCCCGTCGTGCGGCCGAAATCCCCCGTGTTGACGCCCGTCAGGACGATCTCCTTCTGCCCCCCGGCAGCGATCTGCCGCGCCTCGGCCACGAGGTCGGCGACGGGCATGTTGCGGCTCGAACCGCGGGCGTAGTGGATCGTGCAGTAGGAACAGCAGTAGTCGCAACCGTCCTGCACTTTCAGGAAAGCGCGCGTGCGGTCGCCGCTCGAAAAGGCCGCGAAGAACGACGTGAGCGAATCGGTTTCGCAGCTGTACACCTGCGCCCGGCCCTTGCCCGACAGTTCAACCACTCGTTTAAATAACGCCCCCTTATCGTTGTTGCTCAACACAATATCCACACCCTCTATCGCGGCGATCTCCTGCGGCTTGAGCTGCGCGTAGCATCCCGTCACGGCGATGATCGCCGCAGGGTTGCGGCGGTGGAGTTTGCGGATCAGGTTGCGGCATTTCTTGTCGGCGTGCTCCGTGACGGAACAGCTGTTGATGACGCAAATATCGGCTTCGGCCGTGGGCGCGACGCGCACGAAACCGCCGCGCTCGAACTCGCGGGCGAGGGTCGAGGACTCCGAAAAATTGAGCTTGCAGCCCAAGGTATGAAAATTGACTCTGCGAGGTTGCATGGATTCGTGTTTTTCCGGCACGAAATTACGAAAACTGCGCGAAAGGAGGAGGCTTTTCCGATAAAAAAGCGTAAATTTGCGCGCAATTATAAGGAATACATGGGATTTTTCAGCGACCTGATCCAATACGGCTACCTTTCGAACGCGCTCGCGGCGTGCGTGCTGTCGGGCATAACGTGCGGAGTGATCGGAACCTACGTCGTCTGCCGCCGCATGGTGTTCCTCGCGGGCGGCATCACCCATGCCTCGTTCGGCGGACTGGGCATCGCCTTCTGGATGGGCGCCAACCCGATCGCCGGGGCGATGATCTTCGCCGTGCTCTCGGCGCTGGGCATCGAATGGGCCGGCAGCCGGGGACGCATCCGCGAGGATTCGGCCATCGGCATCATCTGGTCCGTCGGCATGGCCGTCGGCGCGCTCTTTATGAGCCTGCGCCCGGGCTACACCTCGGGCGATCTGTCGGCCTACCTCTTCGGCAGCATCGTGACCGTGACCGACAGCGACGTCGCGGCCCTCGCCGCGCTGACGGCGGTGATCATCGCCGGGGCGCTGCTGTGGCTCCGCCCGGTGATGTACACGGCTTTCGACCGCGACTTCGCCCGCAGCCGGGGCATCCCCACGCGCGTGATCTCCTATCTGATGGCCGCGCTGGTGGCGGTGACCATCGTGCTCTCGATCCGCATCATGGGCATCGTGCTGCTGATCTCGCTCGTGACAATGCCCGTGGTGATCGTCAACTCGCTCTCGCGGTCGTACCGCACCATCGCCCTCGCCGCACCCCTCGTGGCTGTGGCGGGCAACGTCGCAGGGCTTGTCGTCAGCTACAATTTCGAGGTTCCGCCCGGCGCCGCCATAATATTTACCCTCACTCTTACGCTTATAATGGTAAAACTGTTATCTTTACGACAAAAAAGGCTGCCGTTTGGATAGGCTGCGACCCGGAAGTGCTCAAATAAATTTGGCACTCCTCTCGCCTTGCACTATCTTTGCGTAACAAAAAACTGCGATCCGCCGCATGAAAACCATTCACAGACTCGTTCTGAAGTCCTACCTCGGCCCGATGGTCCTCACGTTCTTCATCGTCATGTTCGTGCTGATGATGAACATCGTGTGGCGCTACATCGACGAGCTAGTGGGCAAGGGATTGAGCGCCGGCATCATCATCGAGCTGATGACCTATTTCATGGCCAACATGATCCCGATGGGGCTGCCGCTCTCGATGCTGCTGGCGGCGATTATGACCATGGGCAACCTGGGTGAGAACTACGAACTGCTGGCCATGAAATCGGCGGGCATGTCGCTCGTGCAGATCACCAAGCCGCTGATCATTCTGGTGAGCCTGGTCTCCGTCGGCAGTTTCTTCATCGGCAACAACCTCGTGCCGAACGCCAACAAGAAGCTATTCAGCACGCTCTACGACATCCGGCAGCAGAAACAGGCCCTCGAATTCCAGGACGGGCTCTTCTTCAACGGCATCGACAACATGTCGATCCGCGTGAGCCACCAGGAACCCGACACGCACCTGCTGCACGACGTGCTGATCTACGACAACCGCGCCGCCAACGGCAACATGAACACCATCGTGGCCGACTCGGGCTATATCCGCCTGTCGGACGACAAGAAATACCTGCTGGTGACGCTCTTCCACGGCGAGACCTACGAACAGACCCGCAACAGCCAGTGGTTCACGAAAAGCGCCCTGCGCCACCACACCTTCGACCTGCAAAAACAGGTGATCCCCATGTCGGGATTCGCCATGGGACGCACCGACGCCGACCTGTTCACGAGCAGCCAGACCAAGAACATCAGCGAATTGCAGCACGACATCGACTCGCTGGAGATCAAGGTCAACGCCGCCACGACGAGTTCCTACGAACCGCTGCTGAAAGAGCAGATTTTCGCCCGCGACAACACCGTGCTGCCGCTGCCCGACAGCCTGCAGGTGGACAAACGGGACTTCCGCGACCTGCTGGCGACGGATTCGGTCATCATGCTGCCCACACGCGAACGCGAACGTGTCTGGAACCAGGCGCGGACGCTGGCCAAGAACTCGCGCAACATGTTCGCATTCGACGAATCGACGGCCAAGGAGGCCCTCAACCAGCTCTACCGATCGAAGGTCGAGTGGCACAAGAAAATGTCGCTTCCGGTGTCGATCCTGATCTTCTTCCTGATCGGCGCGCCGCTGGGCGCCATCATCCGCAAGGGCGGCCTGGGGCTTCCGGTGGTGGTGTCGGTGATCTTCTTCGTGATCTACTACATGATCAGCCTCTCGGGCGAAAAACTGGCCAAGGAGGGTAACTGGGAGGCCGTCTACGGCATGTGGCTCTCAACCTTCATCCTCACGCCGATAGCTATATACCTCACCTACAAGGCCACCAACGACTCGGCGCTGCTCGACACGGACTGGTACGCCGGGAAGTTCAAGACGCTGAAAGAGAAACTGGTTCCGCAATTCAAGAAACTGACGAAAGCAATAAAACTCAAACGAAATGGCAAAAGAGACTGTGCTCAATAGCGTGGAGGAGGTCATCGAGGACTTCCGCATCGGCAAACCCGTTATCGTCGTGGACGACGAGGACCGCGAGAACGAAGGCGACTTCATCGTCGCGGCGGAGAAGATCACGCCCGAAATCGTGAACTTCATGCTCAAGGAGGGCCGCGGCGTGCTGTGCGCCCCGCTGTCGGAGAAACGCTGCGACGAACTGGGGCTCAACATGATGGAGGAGAACAACACCTCGCTGCTCGGCACGCCCTTCACCGTGACGGTGGACCTGCTGGGCCACGACTGCACGACGGGCGTATCGATCCACGACCGGGCCGCCACGATCCGCGCACTGGCCGACCCGAACACCAAGCCCTGCGACCTGGGACGCCCGGGACACATCAACCCGCTGCGCGCCCGCCAGAAAGGGGTGCTGCGCCGTCCGGGACACACCGAGGCTGCGGTCGATCTGGCCCGCCTGGCCGGACTGCAGCCCGCAGGCGCACTGATCGAGATCATGAACGAGGACGGCACGATGGCCCGCCTGCCGCAACTGCTGGAGACCGCAAAAAAATTCGACCTGAAAATCATCTCGATCGCCTCGCTGATCGCCTACCGCCTCCGCGAGGAGTCGATCATCGAAAAGGGCGTGACGGTACCCCTGCCCACGGAGTGGGGCGAATTCCAGATCACGCCGTTCCGCCAGAAATCCAACGGCGTGGAGCATGTGGCCCTGACGAAAGGGGAGTGGACCGAAGACGAACCGGTGCTGGTGCGCGTGCATTCGTCGTGCGCCACGGGCGACATTTTCGGCTCGTACCGCTGCGACTGCGGCGAGCAGCTCCACAAGGCGATGGAGATGATCGACCGCGAAGGCCGGGGCGCCGTCGTCTACCTCAATCAGGAGGGGCGCGGCATCGGGCTGTGCAACAAAATCCACGCCTACAAATTGCAGGACGAGGGTCTCGACACGGTGGACGCCAACCTCAAACTGGGCTTCAAGGCCGACGAACGCGACTACGGCGTGGGCGCCAGCATCATCCGCGAGCTGGGCATCCGCCACATGCGCCTGATGACCAACAACCCGCTCAAACGGGCCGGGCTGGAGGGCTACGGGCTTTGCATCGACGAGATCGTGCCCATCGTCATCGCCCCGAACCCCTACAACGCACACTATCTGGAGACCAAGCAGGAGCGCATGCACCACACGCTGGGACTGGAAAAGAGATAACGCATGGACGCCAAAGACCTTCGCATCGTATTCATGGGCACGCCCGAATTCGCCGTGCCGTCGCTGCGGGCGCTCGTCGGGGGCGGCTACAACGTCGTGGGCGTGGTGACTTCGCCCGACAAACCCGCCGGACGCGGACAGAAAATACACCGGAGCGAGGTTAAGATCGCGGCTCTGGAACTGGGTCTGCCGGTATTGCAGCCCGAAAAGCTGAAAGCCCCGGAGTTCGTCGAGGCCCTCGAGGCGCTGCGGCCCGACCTGGGCATCGTGATCGCCTTCCGTATGCTCCCCGAGGTCGTCTGGGCCATGCCGCGGCTGGGGACCTTCAACCTCCACGCCTCGCTGCTGCCCCAATACCGCGGGGCCGCGCCGATCAACTGGGCGATCATCAACGGCGAGACCGAGACGGGCGTCACCACGTTTCTGCTGAACCACGAGATCGACAAGGGCGGCATCATCGGGCAGATCCGGGTTCCGATCCTTCCGGAAGACAACGTCGGGACGCTCTACGAACGTCTGATGACAACGGGAACCTCGCTCGTAACCGAAACCGTCGACCGCATTGCGGCGGGGGAGATCCGGCCCGTGGAGCAGCAGCACATCGACGAGGCGACGCTGCGCCCGGCGCCGAAGATTTTCAAGGAGGACTGCCGGATCGACTGGGAGAAACCGGGCCGCGAGATCGTGAATTTCGTCCGCGGACTGTCGCCCTATCCGGCGGCATGGACCGAGATGTACCGCGAGGGCGACGGCGAAGCGTCGAGCGCCAAGATTTTCTCGGCGTCGTTCGAGGCCGCGGTCCACGGCGAGGCGTGCGGCACGCTCCAGAGCGACGGAAGAACCTTTATCCGCGTGGCGTGCGCCGACGGATGGATCGCCCTCGGAGAACTGCAAATAGCGGGCAAAAAACGGCTCGCGGTGCGCGAACTGCTCCTCGGGTGGCGCGACGTACAGCAATGCTGCTTCCGGGAATAGAGCGGAGCGGCCTTTGCCGACCGTCCCCGGATTGCAGAGATACGAATGCACACGACAGAAGAGGCTTCCCGCGGGAAGCCTCTTCTGTCGTGCAATGCAGGGGCGTCAGACCTTCTCGCCGAGTTTCCGTCCGATCTCCTCTTTCGGCAGCGGTTTGGTGCAGAAAAACCAGTCGTAGCACTTCGCCCCTTCGGGAACCTTCTCCTGATCGTCGCCCTTCATCGGCACGATCACCTCGTCGCCCGGACGCCAGTCGGCGGGCAGCGCGATGCCGAAGGCGTCGATGGTCTGCAAGCCCACCAAAACCCGCCTGATCTCGTCGAAATTGCGGCCCAGAGCCAGCGGATAGTAGATCATCGCCCGCAGCACGCCCTTCGGGTCGACGAAGAACACGGCGCGCACGGCGGCGGTCTGGCTCTCGCCGGGCTGGATCATGCCGTAGAGCGACGCCACTTTCATCGCAACGTCGTCGATGATCGGGAACCCGACTTTCACATCCTTCATGCCCTTGTACTCGATCTTCTCGCGGATGGTCTTGAGCCATGCGATATGGCTGTTGCGGCTGTCGACCGACAGGCCGACCAGTTCGCAGTTCAACGCCCGGAACTCCTCGGTATGCGCCCCGAAAGTGAGTATTTCGGTGGTGCAGATCGGGGTGAAATCGGCAGGATGGCTGAAAAGAATCACCCATTTGCCCTTGTAATCGTCCGGGAAGCTGATCTTCCCCTTGGTGGTCATGGCCTCGAATGCCGGAACCGGCTCGCCGAGCCGCGGCATCTGCTGTTCGTTCTTTTCCATAAATCGGAGTTTTTAAAAGTTTATACCCGGACATGCAAAGTCGATGCCCTGCCGGAATTCATTTTCCAAGATACGGAATTTGCCGGTACGTTATCCGCCGATTTCCCGCCGCACACGGAAGCGTATACACAAACGGCTTTTTCGGATAGGCGGACGGCATTTCCGGACTTCTGAATAAAATAAAAAGGCATCCGATTTCATTCCTCCGGAAAGATTTGTATATTTGCGTGAAGAACCCCTAAACCCGTAAGCCTATGGTCAGATAACAAACCGAACACCATCCCGATCCAACCGCGCCGCGGCATTCCCGGCGCATACATATAAAAAGCGTTAGCTTTATTTCTTGCTTATCGAAACTTCGACAATTTCAGAGCAGACAAGAGTAAAGTGTAAACGCTCACGTTTCTACGTGGGCTTTACTCATTTATTTGTCTGCAAGGTAGTCGAAGACCTCGATAAGCAAATAGTGGTTTAGCCTGCGTTTTTTATATACCTGCAAATAACTAATTATCTGAAGAAATCAATCAACCATGAAAAAAATTTTATTCATATTTGTCTGCACTTTGATTTTCGGTACAACTTCAGCCCAAGACATCATCCTGAAAAAGAATGCCGACGAGATTCCTGCCAAGGTCCTAAAGATTGGCAATACGGAAATCGAATATAAAAAATGGAGTAATATCGATGGTCCCACTTACACAATTGCAACGAACGATGTTTTCATCATCAAATACCAAAATGGTACGAAAGACGTCATTTCTGGCAGTTTAACAAACACCAAATCGAAAATTACAAGTACTTTTCCAAAGTATCAGGGCGAAATAGCAGCTGCATTCGGTCTCGGAGTGGGCGAAGTATCCAGCTATATCAACACAAACCGCATACTTGTAGAAACGGTACACGGCGTACGCATCAACCCCTATCTATTCACTGGTCTGGGCCTTGGATTCAACTATTTTTACGAATCCATAGACATAGTAAACAATTACGGAAGAGTGGTCAGTAACTACAACGGAGCCGGAGTATTATCTCCATTCATCAATCTGAAAGGATATTATCCGGTGACTGAAAAATTCGCTGTCTATCTTTCGCTCGACCTCGGTGCCGCATTCGGAGTAGCCGGCTGGGCCGAGGGAACGGAATTCTATACCAGCGTAGGTCCGGGCATTAACTGGGGAAACCGAAAAGGATCGCCCCGCGGAGACTTTAGCATCCGATTCCAACATATGGGAACAGGGATGAATGCCATTCTGTTCAGAATCGGCTTCGGATTCTGATCAAACACAAGAAGAAAGCGCCCCCGTTGCGGGGGCGCCTCCTTCTTCATAAAATATGTCACTGAATCACCGCTTGCGGATTATCTCGCCGCCGTGGCGGATGGCCTCCTCGTTGGCCGGAAGCATTTTCCACGCGCGCTCGGGAAGCGACTTTTTCAGACCCACCATCACGTTCTCCATCGCGACCACGGGGCGCACCTTGAGGTAACCGCCCAGGATCATCGTGTTGAACAGTTTGGCCTGACCCATCTTCGCACACTCGGCCGTGGCGTCGATCGCATAGACTTCGATGTCCTTGCGCACGGGGTGCCGCGTGATGCCGTTCGTGTCGTAGATCAGCACGCCGCCCGGCTTGACCATCGGCTCGAATTTCTCCATCGACTGCTGGTTCAGGATGATTGCCGTGTCGAATTCATGGGCGATAGGCGACGAAATCTTCCGGTCGGAGAGAATCACCGTCACGTTGGCCGTGCCGCCGCGCATCTCGGGACCGTAGGAGGGCATCCACGTCACCTCGAAATCCTGCATCACCCCCGAGTAAGCCAGAATCTTACCCATCGAGAGGACGCCCTGTCCTCCGAATCCTGCAATTATCAATGTCTCTTTCATAGCGTTACTCTTTTTTTACGTCCTTAATGTCGCCCAGCGGATAGAAGGGCAGCATGTTCTCGGCAAGCCACTGGTTCGAAGCCACGGGCGAGAGTTTCCACCCGCTGTTGCAGGTCGAGACGACCTCCACGAGCGAAAAACCGTTGCCGGCCATCGAATTCTCGAACGCCTTGCGGATCGCCTTTTTGCACTTGCGCACGTTGGCCGCCGTATGCACGCTCTGGCGCGTGATGTAGGTCGCGCCGTCCAGATGGGCCATCATCTCGGCGATCTTGTAGGGATAGCCGTTCAGCCGCGGATCGCGGCCGTAGGGGGTCGTCGCGGTCTTCATGCCCAAGAGGGTGGTCGGGGCCATCTGGCCGCCGGTCATGCCGTAGATCGCATTGTTGATGTAGACGGCCACGACGTTCTCGCCGCGCGCCGCCGCATGGATCGACTCCGCCGTACCGATGGCCGACAGGTCGCCGTCGCCCTGATAGGTGAAGACC
>ERZ780207.1267-NODE-1267-length-22254-cov-65.446912_pt1 | contig 22254 bp, 41 predicted proteins | sample MGYA00510977_ERZ780207 | MGnify/ENA primary metagenome ERZ780207 (study PRJEB29588, sample SAMEA2151383) | human gut metagenome | biome: human gut; feature: human-associated habitat; material: faeces | place: Denmark | collected 2008/2010 ... | reverse complement strand
CCGCCTCTATCTGCGTGCAGGGAGGCTATGAGCCAAAGAACGGCGAACCGATTGAGCTTCACTTAACGCGATAAGCATTCACACTGAGTATCAATACTTTACGAGATTTAACGAGTAAAATATAAAGTAAAAAACGCCCGAAAAACCCCGTAAATATGATAAAAACTGATAGACTTTGCAAGTAATATGCAAGCTAATAGGAGATAGAATTATGAAGGTTTACGTTGAAGACAAGACATATAAGGTGTATTTCTCCATCACTCATAAGTGTAAGAGATTCTATATATACACAGGATTGCAATCGACAGAGAAGTTTGATGGTATGGTATTTCCTCGTTCAGACAAGTCTGCAAAGGCAAAGACTAAGCGACTGGCAGAGCTATATTCAAACGTGGAAGACTATATACTGCTGCACAAGGGTGAGGATGTTCCGATGCTAAAAAGCCATCTGAAAGAGATTATAAAGGGTGGCAAGGTAGCTGAGAAGAATTTCCTCGACTATATGCAGATGTGTGCAGATTCCAAGAATCTGAAAGCTGGCACGAAGAGAGTGTATGATGTGACTATCATCAGAATTAGAAATTTTGATGCTAAGTGTACATTTGATACCATCACTAGAGACTGGCTCGATAAGTTTGTGAAGCATGAATATGAAAGAGGACGGATGCCTAACGGAGTTCATATTGATTTGAGAAATATCAAGGCAACATTCAATTGGGCAATTGATAATGAGATAACAACCCTATTCCCATTCCGTAAGTACGTACTTCCACATGAGGAAACAAGAAAGCGTTGTTTATCTCTAGAACAGATGAGACAGTTGCGTGATGCAGAGTTCCACACTAACCCTCAACGTGAATCAAGGGATTTGTTCATGCTAGGTTTCTATTTGATTGGTATCAATATATCAGACCTTCTAGATTTGAAGCCAACAGACCTTCGTGGCGGCAGAATATGCTACAAGCGTAACAAGACAGGACGATTGTATGATATAAAGGTAGAACCAGAGGCGTTAGAGATTATCAAGCGATACAAAGGTAAGAAATACCTTTTAAAGTATAAGGACAACATCAAGTTCAACCTCAAACACTTTGAGAGCAATCTGAATTTCAGACTTAAAAGGTTAGGTAAATTCAGAGAATATAGTAAAGAACCGATGTTCCCTTATCTTTCCACCTACTATAATCGCCATACGTGGGCAACGTTAGCAAGCGAGATTGATATACCGATGGAAGTTATAGGCAGGGCATTAGGTCATGCGATGTGGGATAATGCGGTAACATCAACCTATATCAAGTATGATACAAAGAAGATTGATGAAGCCAACCGCAAGGTTATTGATTACCTTAACAAAGATTTAGAAGATACAGATTTATAATTATTACAATTAAAAGAGCAAATAAAAAGGGAGGCTGTTAACCTCCCTTTCTTGCTATTTATCCGATAGAATAGTTTCTATCTTCTTGCGATAGTCAACAGAGCCGTCAATGAATGCGTGCATAAACAGAATGCTATCGCTTATTGGTACGCTGATAGGCTCGTTGATGAAGTCCTTTGTGACTTCCGAGTTATTCACCAATGCGGCAACAAGACGTTTCTTTTCGTAATTGAAACCTTGTGTAAATCCTGCGGCGAATGGTGTAAGCGAGTGAAAGAATGGTGTTTGTTCTTCACTCAGATTTTGCAGTCTCTGTTTCAGAGTCAGTTCCTTTGTCTTTTCCATCATTATTCTTCTTTTCAATTTCTTTCTTCATTTTATGCAAGCGTTCAACTTCTTGCTCGTAGAGGTTGTCAATTGCATCAGAATACTTTAGGTATTGTGTAAGGCTCTTCTTGCGCTGCATAAACTCAGCCTTATTCTTGTACTTCATACCTTGTATTGCGGTCAGTCTGTGACGCTGCATTTCAAGTTGCAGCTCATCGTAAAGCCATATCGTTTCTTGCACAGCATCCCTCTCATTGTCGTTGCACTTATCTGCAAGGTCGAGTGCTTCATCACACTCTCTAGACAAAAAGTTAATAAAGAAAATTGCAACCGCCAAAAACATACATAAGATAGCTGGCTCAAAACGATTGATAAATATATAAAATACACCAATTACAACTACCAGTAATAAACTGACGTTACCTATAGTAACAAACCCTAATACTTTCTTAATCATTTTCTTCATGTTTTTTGTTTGATAAATTATTGTTGAGACGAATATAGAAATCCTCATCACTCTCTCCATTCTGCTTAAAGCTAAGATTGTTCTCTTCGATAAAGTCAAGGATAATCCAAATGCTCTTTTTCCCGATGTTTCTAATCTTATCCAAATCAGACTTACCATGGAATTTGCGGAGTAAATCGCCTACGGTATATACGTCGCACCATCTGAACATATTCAGAATGCGAACAGGAAAGCCACAGTCGTTTACATCTTTACCAAGTATTAATGGTGGAAGTATTGTCCCACCGATAGGAGTATCGCCTTTTGCACGTCTGTATTCATCATAACTAGCTTGTGTTGCTTTTAGTTTCTTCTTTAAACCATCAATCACGATTCTCAAATCTTGATTTGTAGCAATCTCGGCAATGGCGGCATCCTCGTTGTACGTCAGCTTATTGCACGTCTTCTCTACAATCTGTCTGATTCTAGTTGCTGATACGCCATACTTGATTGATAACTCATCATACGTCATTCCGTTAATGATGTCCTTTAGCAACTTAGATTCACGATAGCTGAGTTTTGGAGTGATGTCAAGATACGACATAGCATTTATTACGCCAAAAAGCATACCAACAGCGTTGGCAGCCAGTCTGCCGTTTGCGGTTGCTCTGTTTCTCAACTCGGTAAGTTCAACGTTTATTGCACGCTTGTGTGCTTCAACTTCTTTGAGCTTATCATCTATCATCTTTTCGTTGACTGCAAGCATCTTGTACTTCTGGGCGTATTTCTCAACGTCCTCGCTGTTTACATACAAGATACCATGCTCGCCAACACAACTACCAATGAGACCTTGCTCGATATAGTTGCTGATAGTCTGTCTAGATAAACCTAGTATCTCGGCAGCTTTTCTTCTTGTGATTCTAGCCATATTACTAACTCTTTAATTGTTTCAGATTTGAATCTGCCAATCTCAGCTCTAACTGCTGTATAATGTTGTCGATTGTCTTTCCCTTATAGTCAATGGCAATGTCCTCCAAGACTTCAATCTGAGCTGCAATTTTAATTCTATCTCTTACTGTCATCATAATCAATATTATTAATTAAGATGCGGTGCTTGCAAAGTTGTAGTGTACAACATAAACGTAACCGCCATACATCTTTCCGTAAGTAACCTCTGTAATGTCAAAGATAATATCTCCACAATCCTTGTATGGAATCAAAAGTTCAGCAGGGAACGCTTTGTATTTCGTATAATGGCGGCTTACTTCTTGTGAAAGCAACTGCTTGAAAATATCGACTTCGCCATACTTTGTGAATACACCTTTGAACTCGTTTTCATTGTCTATAGCAACAACTACTCCAAGCTCTTTCTTGATACATACACCCTTAAATTCGTTGCGAGTGTCGTTAAATGTTTTTAATGTAGTAGTAAGAATACCTTTTATCTCTTCCATATATCAATTTCTTAAAATGTGAACACTAACAGCCTTGTTTGCATTAGGCTGCGACTCATTAAAACTCTTGATAAAGTTACGTTCCATTTCTTCAGGAAACATAGCTTTTTTTCGGTTTCGGCATTGATAACGTGCCTACTACTTTGTGCCCCCCCATAAGCGTAATTACGCACTTACGAGTGATTTTTTCTTCTCCAAACATATTATTCTGTTTTATATTTAATTATTTAACGTTAAAACTAATTGCAAGTACTTCTCAGAATATTTTATTCTTTGCTCGACAAAAAGTTTCCAATTGATTTCTTCATTACTTAATTTGTAATCATCTTTCCTATATTTAATGATTTATAATTAATATTGTTCCTTATAAAAAGGTTATATGAAACAGGCAATAGACCTCTGAGAGAGTGGTTCTCCCCCTTACCCCCATCATTCATTGAAACGATGAGAGCTTGGAAGGAATATTTCACTCGAAGTTACATGAACCCAGTATAATGAGCCCCTTCGGTCGGGTCAGTTGCCAAATCGTACAGCACTTAACCTAAGCAGCTTTCGGGGTACGCCCCGCCCTGCCCGCCTTCTGCCTTCAGTTCCTGCGGTGTCACCATGCACCTCTTGTGACGTGGGTTTTAAGTCTGTGTAGCCGAGTGTATTTAGCCGACAAGCCACCAAGACTACTTGCTTACTCTCGAAAAAGAATAGGGAAAGTGAAAACCCTATCCTTTGTTCGTGTTGCGCTCCGAACTCTGGATAGGGTTTCATATAGGGAAGTGAAAATCACTCAAATATACTTATATGTCCGCTGTTTAGTGCGCAACTACTAACAAGCACTGCAAAAGTACATAAATTCCTGCGAACCACCAAATTAGCTGATTTCTCATTAACTCGCTTTATTGTGGATAAATATGAATAATCTATATTTAATGGGCTTTTCGGGGATTTATGACTTTAACCTTTCTAAGTTTAATTAACACAAAAATGCCCCACACCACCAAAAATGATGATGCGGGGCGATATGATAGGTATAAAAGAAATGCGATAGTAAAGCCCCACCATTGAGCACCAACGGCATGGCTGAGATAGATATATGAATTCCAATAATTGCTTTGCAAAGATAAGCAAAATATCTGAGAACTCAAAGAGATAGTGAAAATTTCTTCTGTAAGCGGTTAAAATAGTCTGTGGGTATGATTTATCGGTGCGATAGTTTTTGCGTCATATTCTACAAAATAGGCTGACCCAAACGAATGAGCCAGCCAACATCTACTTGCCCTTGAATATACAGATTGCACCATATACAGCAAGGATAATGATTAAGTACAAAAACATGATGTTATATATATTGGTGAATAATTATCTTGATGGAAAATAATCATAATGCACCACTTCATCATCTTTATATCCTGCATAATATAATCTCCGTGTTCCTAATTTTGAATTTATTTCTCTTGGAACATAATAATATTCACGTGTTTCATAACGACCAGACTTGTAGCTTATTTGTCTTTGGAATATATAATCGTTTAAGACTATATATTTTTCATCAAAACTACCAAAATAAGCATTCAGACCACCTGGTGTAGTCCAATAATCGCCAGCGAAGGATGTTATTGGCACTTTTTCTTTGTTGAGACTAAAATACAAACCATAAGCATTGTATGCCTTGCCTGTGTCCTTACCAAACACTTTACCTCTAATCGCTAATTGGTCTTCGACAGGTTTGTAAAGCACCAAAGAATCTGTTCTTCTAGAATATTCATTCTTTACGATAAGAGTATCATTTCTTAGCGTTCCCTTTCCTCTTCCAAGCATACATTCCCATAGATTATATAATACATATCCGTCAGAAGTCACACTAAAAAACATATCATCGTTTCCGTTTTCCCATACTCCTTCGTAATCCGCCAAAGTCGTTTTTTTATCTTGCGGATTGCCTGGTACTTCATCTTCACGGCTATCACTACTGCAAGCCACCATAGAGAAAGCTGCAATCATAATTGCCATAAACATTAAAACCTTTTTCATTTGTAGTGACTTAACCGTGATGTCGAGGGCTTAATATCTTTTTGTTTTCTTTCCGTTTATGTATTCTTCTTGCCACACCTCATTATAATCTGATATATCGTTTGAATAGTAACAGATTATGGTTACTTGCGCAAGACCCGCATCTAATGATGCTGATTCTTTATAACGAATGTCCCCAGAGCCAATATCTAACGAATACTTCTTAGCCATTTTGACAGCTTCTCTATAGTTGTCTGCTCCATCGAACTCTACACTTTCGTAATCGTCTTCCACGCTACCTTTTACGTGCTGTTTAAGAGCTATCTCGTATTTGGGATATACTGTCTTTCCATAGATATTTTTCATATCTTATACCTTATCCGTGTTGGTGAGGGCTGAAATTTATTGTAGTATTAGAAAATTTCCTCTACTTCAAACTCTACGCTACTCTCCCAGTCGTATGAATCAATATTATCTATATCGTCTGAGGTAAGATAATAATAGGCAGTTATTCTCCATCCATCTATCTCTATAGGTTCACCAGCATACTCATCCTTGCCGAGATGTGAAGGATTTTCGAAAGATGGATACATAAGTCTGCTAGTTGGTTCTTTATCGGTTTCCATTGCTTCATTAACGATTTCAGAGCCGAACGCCAAATAAGCTTGTGATTTACTTAATCTACTCATAAAATAGACTTGACCGTGATGTCGAGGGCTGAATTTTTGTTATGGGTATTGTATGGCTAGAAATGCCAATGTTGAAGTAAGACTTGTGTATCAGACGAAACCGTCATTTTTGCGAAATCTGGTATCGTGTTACAGATTCCGTTTAATTCCGCTTTATTCATCAATTCCTGCGCCTCCTCTTTTGTATCAAACAAAGCTGCATCAGTTCTTGATGAAACATAATGCAAATCACTACCTAAGAATGCAACAATCATGTGTCTGCTATTATAGATAGTTACGTAATACACCTTTCTTTTGTCGATTATTTCTTCTGTAGAGTTTTGTGATTTCATATTTTTCCGCTTATCCGTGCTGCGTAGGGCTATATATTTATATTATTTTCAAAAGATAACGCAATATGCGTCATTATATTGTGTGTAGGGCAGAAATTTTAATCTTTATTTCTGCCCATGGCGCAATCGAACAATGTGCCGATTAGCCAAATTGCTATTAAGAATGCCATAACTTAAACCTCCTCCGTATTATTGTTGTTGTTATTCAGTTCCTTGTAATACTGCTGAATCTCCTCATCGGTCATACCCTTTTCTCGCATTACACGATAGTTGGCAGAACCACGTCTGAAATATACCTGACTGCCATAGACTGAGCGTAAATTGTAATACGCACTTCTTACTAGTTCTTTCGTCAAGACCTTGCCAGTGGACGAATAAACGCCCATCTGCTGCAACATCATAGCTGCATCGGCAAAGTTAGGTGTTGTCAATTCTGTGAAGTCATTGGTACACTTCTTAACCACATTCCATATAGCTTTATTGCAAGGTTTCTCAGCAGCCTCTTTCTTGCGCTTTTCCGATGCCGCCTTCTGTGCATTTGATAAGTCACATTTTCTAGGTCTGCCCAACTTCTTTACAACCTTACCTGACTTTGAGATAAATTCTCCGTCTTGTGCCAACTTCTGTTTGCGTACTTCCAATGCGCTCTGTGTTCGTTCTTGAATGAGTTCACGCTCCATCTGTGCCGAAAATGAGAAAGCGAACAACAACATTTCGTCAATCGCTTTCAGATGGCTGCAATCAAGGTCAATGCCCATCTGAACGATAACCAAGCGCACACCACGTGGTTTCAATTCGTCATTCACAAACTTGTTGATGTCGCTCATAGAACGACCGATACGGCTGACCTCTGACACAATAAGTATATCACCCTTATCAAGCATCGGCAACACTACCTTACCAAGGTTTCTATCCTTATAAGATACCTTACCAGATACACCTTCCTCCTTCACTTCGTGAGTAGCTTTCAGATTGTGACAATTCAACCATTCGTTGATTGTTCTTTCCTGCTGCTCCAATGTCTGCTTTTCAGTAGAGACACGACTGTATATTATTACTTTCTGCTTTGGCTCATCATCATCGGTCATGTTTGCCTTTGCGTTGCAGCTTTTATCGGAACGGCAAAGGTAGTGACCTTCTGCCATCATGCAGTAAGGGCAATCCTTACAGCCGATGTTCACGATGTCGTATTTTACAGATGCGCCACCTGCATTCATGATTTCTGTTGTCTTCATTTCTCCTATCTCCTATCCTATCTCTTATTACTTAAAACGTTACTTTCTGTTATTTATTATCCACGATAATAGAATGATACATGAAAATCGCTACTTTTACGCTCTTGGTCATTCTCAATCACTCCAAACATATAAGTATCAATTACGTAATCTACATCATTGTTCTTGTCATGTTCAATTCTCTTCACCCATTCCTCAACAATATCAGGACACCAAGCATCGCCAAGGAATCTAACCAACAATTTGTTGTCTGTTTCTTGACGTACCAATACTGGCTCGTTGCCGACAAATCCAACCATTTCTGTATTGTCTTTGTTCCAAGCGTACTGACCATCATTGAACAAATCTTTTACTAAATCATCAAGACAAAGGTCTTTGTCGTTGATAGGGCAATGAGCCGCCTTGTCAATGCCACCGTCTGCCCACTGCTCCAATGCTACATGAATATCGTAAGGAACTCGGATAATGTCGCTTGTGTTTTCTCCCCACCATTCCTTCTGATAAACAAAGAAACGACCAATATTACCATTTGGGCATAACTTCTCACGGATAGACTTAAATATCTCCTCAGTCTTCTTGTAATAGAAACGTCTGGTAGATGGATTTTTGTAGTTAGTCAGATATACAAAACATCTAGTTTCTTGCTTTGAGATACCGCCAAGAATGTTTCTGAAACTGCAACTATCATCACCAAATCCACCTTTGGTGATGGTTCTCTTCAATAATCGCTCCTCTTCTTTTGTAAGTTTGGATAAGCAATCTTCAATCTCTGTAGTCCACATGATATAATCTCCTATATTTCTTTTATTTGTTAAACTTGATGCAAAGGTACTGAATTTAAGAAATGACCTTGGATATATCCCATGTCTGTACGTTAATCGTTCCGCAAGGGACAAGTCTTCCATATGGGTCATCCTTGTAGTCTTGGCATTCATTGCTCTTGACGAGTTTAGCACCCTCTACCATTGGCATTATCTGTCGAAGTCTCATGTCACTAACGTTGTTAGTGCCGATATACATGTTCTTGTCTCCGACAACTCCTATCATTATGCCTCCGTCAGTACTTCCGAAGAGACAACTCTTTGTTATTGTCCTTCCGTGAAGTTCTTTCTTTGTTGGGTAGTAGAAGATGTATCTCGTAACATTCCTAGCAGGTTGAACCCCAACAAATATGCTATGCTTGAAGGAAACTAATTCCACAATAGTCAAGTCTTTCTTTGTAATCTTTGCCATAATCTCAATCTCCTATAATTAATTGTCAAACACCTTCTCTAATAATGATTTATTACTTTAATTCTTGTTCTACAATATCGAAATTATCCCACGTCTCACCCTCGTTGTCTGAGATGTGATAGAATGAGTCTGAAACGCTGATTTGGAAATCGTCACAATCCAATGAATGCTTATAGCTTTCCAATGTGTTCAGACCTTTGTTTTCCATCGCTTTTCTAGCCTTGTCTATGGTTGAGAATACTTCTGCCTCAACCTCAACTGCTTCACCCAATCCATGTTGGTATGAAGTGATAACTACATATACTTTCATAGCTTAACCCTCTACTTTAATAATTCCACGTCTTACCAAAGCTTTCACGAAATCATCTAGCGATAATTTTCTAGAATAGCATTCGCCACCGCATATTCCGTAATTCCAATTGATTATGAGGTTTTCTTCTGTATGGTATCTAGCAATGCTATTGTGCTTACCTGCAAAATCCTCATAGTGCCAAACTAAAGCAACTTCTATCGTTCCACGTTTCTTTGGGTGAATAAGAAAGCTACTACGAAATCGGTCACTCTCAAACTCGCATCCATAACTCTTCAAGAAACTCAGCTTTTCAAGTGTATCTTTCTTCCACTTTCTAGCCTTTTCATACTCTTCTTTCTGTGCTCGCTTGATAACGTCTTCATCAATAGCATTCTTCTTTGATTCTGCTATCATCAACATTTCCAATTCGTTCATATCTTTACCCTTTCTGTTATTAAATTACACCGATAATATTAATCGGTTCTTCAATACTCGCTACCAATGCAGCATTATTATTCTCTGTAGTAAGGTTATCAACATCTAAGTAAATAACCTCTGGTAATGAAGTCTGTTTCATATTGATTAATGTTTGAAATTTGTTTCGATAAACATTATTTGATGAATATCCAAGACGATAGTATCTTTAAGAAATGAGTCGTTAATTATAAGTAGCTCATTCGTTCCGTCTACTCTATACTTGCAATTATTGAAGTCTATATGAAAACGGACATCAGGGATTGCAATATGAATTACCTTACTTTCTGCTTTGGCTACCTTGATAGCCTTTCTTAATTGATTTACGTTCATTTTACGATGTATTAAAGTTTGTATATGTTATTAATTCACTCATTCTTTTGCTCCGTGGAGGTGGTAAAGGTAGTGTGTGTACTACTTTGCCAACACCACATAAGCAATCGCCTACAGCTGTAGGAAACGGCTTGTTTGCTGCAATATCCAACCGCATATTGTCCGGTGGAATATCCAAGCATGAAGGAACACCGATAGAGATAGCCACAACCTTTGCGGTTGATACTATTTCTTTGCGCTCTGAGACGTTTTCATTTGCCAATGGTGTAATTGTCCGCTCGGTGCATTTCTCGCTCGCTTGATGCTCGTTTGGCACGCTATCCAATGTATCATCAGATACTGTAATCTCTTCCTTGCTTGATACCAATGATTTCTTTTGCTGCTCCTTAAATAGCTTTTCCAATTTTACACCATCCTTAAAGAAGAAAGCGCATCCACGATAGGAATTACTCTTTGTTCGCTTTTCATCGGGCATAAACTCTTTGCAGAATCCCGACAATGTAAACAGTTCTCCACAGAATATAATCTTATTGTTTCCTGCTGCAATAACCTCTGTGCCATCAATGAAGGTTAATTTATCGCCTACATTTACACCGATAGCATCAAAGCTAAACTTATTGCTAGGCTTATCCAATGATACTACCTTTGCAGGTTTATTCGTTTGCTCTGTTTTATCCTCTGTAGCGCACTCTTTTTCCTCAGTTGTAACATTATCCACCTTTGCAGGGATAACGTCTTCTGAAGGCTCATTTGTGCGCTCATTTGCACGCTCTTCCAATACGTCTATATCAAATGGTACGTATCTAGTATCTACTGAATAGCCTCTATCCTCATATACGGCTGGCATAAGCAAATAGATGTTACCAAGACTATTTGTTGCAACTGCTGCATGAGAAGAAGACATACCGAGATATAAGGTATCAACACTATCGAAAGCAACAATAGACTTAATCATAAATGATACATCATCAATGGTATGCTGCAATTTGTTTTCGATAGCCAATTCACGCTTGCAATCATCATAAGATAAGGTAATCTTACTTTCTCCAGATAAGCCGTGCAAACTAATAGTATTTGCACCATCTTTCTTTGCAACCTTACAGAATTTCTTTATCTCATTCCAAGCGTTTTTATCAAAGTGCAAAGCGAGTTCATTTGATACCTTTGGAAAAACACTCTTCCAATTTGGGTATCTGCCAATGTAGCCGATATTAGAAGTAATACCCTCAAACTCTAATTTGTTGCATTCCTTACCATTTACACTTTCCTTTGTGGCTGTAACATTATAGATTTCTCCTTTCTTCATTTTCTTGCACATCAAAGCAAATTTCTTTGGGCTGATATAGAAGTTTGATAAATCTCCCGAATGTTCCAATACCTTTGTAGGAAAAGAAAGTAATTTGTGCCCATCGCTTGCAACCAAACAATTGTTAGCTGCATCCAATATGATATAGTTCATAACAGGGCGCAACTCATCATCGGTAATAAATTTGCAAAGCTCGCTCATTCCTTTGCTTACTTCAAAGGTAGCCTTTCCCAATAATTCGCCCGATTCTTCAAATACAAATTGTTTTGCATTTCTGCCAACACTCGCTAGCTTTTCAAAGACTGAAACAAAATAGAAGATATTCTTCAAAGGAAAACTGCAAGTATATGTACCAACACTAACAGTTATTTTTTCGTCTTCATTTTGCTCATTGCTAAAATTGAACTCCTTATTTAACATATTAGCAATCTCGCTTGCAGTATATGAGCCGTAATCGGCTACCTTTGCCATTTTCTCCCATACTGCAAAGGCTATCTCATACAACTTGTTTAAGATAACCAAATTCATTTCTTTGTCACTCATATTAGTTACTATTAAATATACATATCCAATTCCTTTTCCAATTCTTCTTTGTTGCAATCAGGAAACCAACTGCAAATGGTATCAATTGCCCACATATAGGAATTTGCTCCATCATCAAACAATATCCAAAACATTTCAGCGTATTTGCTAAAATTACGATTAATATTGTGCTCTTTGTACCATTTAATGGTACGTTCATATTCGGCTACCAATTCATTTTTGGTAAGCATTCTAATTTCTTCTGTAGTCATAATCCAATTGTTAAAAGTTACACTTCGTAAAATTGCCCATAATATTTTCCCCAAGCTACCAAAGACAATCGCACACCACCATTTTCAATCGGTGATACGCTTATCTTTTCACGCTTGATACGTTTCAGACGTTTATCAAACTTGCAATAAAAGCGAATAAATCTATCTTTCAACTCGCTTTCTTTTTGCTCGCTTACATGTTCCAAGTGAAGGCTATTATATTCAGCCTCTAGCCAACTCTTTATATTTTCTACATTTGCATTTTCTATCATATCCAAGTTGTTTAAAGTTCATTATATAATATAGTCTTCATACTTTTCTTATCTCTCCATGCACCACCATAATAGGTATATTCATTTAAGAGATTTCGTAAATAGAACAAAGACAACTTAACTACATTTGTGCGTACAAAAGAATAACCTGCAAATTCCAAAGTGTAACTTATCAAAGTGTTATTCTCATATCCACCGCCAGCAGGGATAAAAGCAAAGTTACCAAATATTTGCTCATATCCAGACTTTAATACCGCAAATTTCTCTTCGATAGTCTGATATAAAGTTAGTGATACGAAATTGTGTGTAAAAGCATATTCTTTCACACTATCAAAAATACGTTTGTCACTGAAAATATTTTCTCCAATATGAAGAGGGTTATTTGTGATAGTCTCACCAACTGAAAATAAGCTATCAATAGCAATTTTCTCATTTAACGCTTTCAAGTCTTTTTCAGACTTAACATATAAACGGTACTTTTTCATTTCCTTTTCTCCTATCCTTAATCGTTGTTAGTTATTTCTATATTCCATCGCCAGCCGTATACTTTCAAAGTCCACACCTTATAATTTGTGTACCCTTTTTCTTTTGCCAATTTGTCGGCAAATTCAGATACCTCTTTTTCTGCTGCCAAATATTCCTTTGCATTTGGGCAATAAAACGTACTAATATCTGATATTTCATACATAAGTAAATCTCCTATCTTTAAATTTGTGCCGTGCCAAATCTCGCTTTTGGAGGTAGTCTCTAACTACTCACGGCTATAGTAACTTTTAAGCAATATCAAACTCTTTCATACATTCATTAAAACCAAATTCTTTTTGTGCTGCCATCTTTACAGCCACATAAGCCATTTGCCTTCCTGTAAGGTTGCAAAGTACATAAGAGGTTGCAATCTCTTTAAAATACTCTTCATATTGTTTTCCGTCATAATTAGGTACTCCAATACGTTTCAGTTCATTTGTGTAGTTATTATATTTATTCATAACTTTCTAAATTTAGCCGTTTATTTACTCTATATAGCCTTATCTTTTCCCACTTGATAAAGTGTACCAAAGGGAAAAGATAAGGGCACACACTATTATTTAACCCTCAAATTTAGCGATAGTACTAGTTATTTCGCTAACAACTTGCAGCAGACTATCCAAATATAAAGTATCATACACCAAAGTATTTTTGAATGTAAAATGCAGTTCAAATTCATTTGTTTCTTCATGCCAAATATCAAAGCGCACACCACCTTTTAAACACTCGCAAAAAGTATTGTTACTAACAATTTCATCATTACATGTAATTTGTTCGCTAACTACATTTGCAGTAATACCCAAAGCACGAAGTATTAATGCTAACTTTTTTAAATCTTTATTCATATTGCTAATTATTTAATGTTACTTTGTGGTGCAAACGGAATCGAACCGTAAACAGATACCGACTATCTTTGCACCTATCCAATATGTTTTATGATATTGTCTTTTTGCCGTAATAACGCAAATCAAGCATTTCCTTTTGGCTAGTAAGTTTGCAGCCACACAATTTGTTATTTGTGCTGTAGTCTGCACCAAGCGCACGCAAACGGCTGCTAGTTGTAGCCGTATTAAAACCACCATCGGAAAAATACACCTTGCCACGTACTTTTGCATATATATATGTATCATACAAGCGTACAAATACATTTGCACCCTTAACAATTACTTCTGTATTACTTTCTCTGTAGTTAACTTTATTATTTATAGCGTTAACCATTCTTTGCTCTATCTTTCTCATTTTATTTGCGTTTTAAAAGGTTATTTACTCTTTTACGTATTTGTTCCAATTGCGCCCTACAATAATGCCTAATACGTAACTAATGATGCTAAAAACGAAAGGTATTGTTATATCCATATCCAAATTAATCTTTAATGTTACCAATTTCCAGAGTTAATGATGTAGTATCTAAAGATGTTAGCCTATCGACCTTTGCAGTAACTTTCAATACTACCATATTACTAGAATTTTCAAGCACACAGAAAGAGTTTATAAATCCTTTGTGTACCATTTGAGTATGCTTTTCAAGAAGGCTACCTAAGCTAATATTTGCTTTTTTAGCCTCAACTTCAAAAGTGAATGCATCATTAAAGAACATTATATGGCGATAATTCGTACTTATCCATTTTGTATTTGTGTTCATATTCTTATATTATTTGTACCTTTGCACCCACATAAGCGAGTGCAAAGGTTATTGTTATTACTTGTTTACTATCTCATTAATTTTGTTTGCCGTATCAATCAAAGAATAAGATTGTCCGACAAAGCCGCCGCCGTACCAATTAGCACGATAAACATGAAAGCCCAAATCATTTGCACGCTTTTTGGCAATTGCATACAATTGGTTTTGGCTCAAATTGTCGTTTCTCATTTCTTCTTCAGTAGTAAAAGCGAGAAAATGCACTACATATCGGGGATTCCCGTTTATATCATTATTCACACGACAAAAGCCGATACCATTAACAACCTTATAACTATTTCTATAGCTTTCAATTTCTTTATTTGTCATAATATAGTCCTCCAATTAGTTTAAATTACTTCTTTTGTCCTAATTCTCTTTTTGCCAATTCGTTTGTAGTTTCCCATTCCACATAGTCCCAACTTGTGCCGAAATGGTCTACACAAAGAATATATTTATCCAATAAGTCTGAATAAGTGAAAAGCAAGCCAAATGTTTTCTCCAGGTACTCTACATCGTCATCGGTGCAATCTGTAATAAACCACTGATAAATGTCTTTTTGTGTGCCGTCTTCTTCATCAAACAGTTCAAAGCGCATATTATCATAAATAGATGGGTCTATCTCTACAATATTGTTGCAGAGGATAAGCGCATTATTACACCAATTTACAGCTACAGAATAATTTGTTTTATAAGTCTTCATACCTAAAATATTTAAAAGTTACTAATTAATTTGCTTATATCCGAAAAAACTAATAACTTTGCAACCGTCTTAAGTAAGCAAGTTATTTCGATTTTTCGATTTAATTTGATTCGCCCACTACTTTTTAAGGTAGTGGGTTTTTTGTTTATGCTGCAAAATAAGTGTTTTTTACAGACTTTAGCCAAACATTGAAGGCTGCAAGCATTGAGCCTAATCCAGCGTTTTTGTCGTAATACTCATTAAACAACTCACAGAAAGCAATTACTTTCTTTTCGTCAGAAGAAGAAATTACGGCTCCAATTGGTGAAATATACGACTGATACCAATTTCTAGAATTATCTAGCTTATTTTGGTATTTGCTTAATACCTCATGCAAATCGCCCCAAACTTTATGCTGCTTTTCCTCTTTTGCTTTCTTTGCCTTATAGGTTGCAACTCGGTTAAAATTCATTTTAACCCACAATTTGCAAAAATCATCCTTATTTACATCGCTATTATTATAAACCTCAATAATAGCATCGAACTCGGCACTGTTTACATTCATACCAGTGCGCTCGACAAATTCACTATACATCATATTGCTTTATTTTTTAGTTACTAATTTGTTCCCTTTGCAAGGCTCGAACTTGCAGAAAAGCCGATGTTTTCGCCTGCATCTAGTATGGATATATATTTCTTTGGTTTTCATTTATCATCTAATTTATTTCGCTACTCCAAATTTTCGCTACTCACTTTAAGATGTTTCAACGCTGAATATATAATGTACTTTGCAGCTACATTCTTTATAAAGGGATAACCGTTATAAATTACTACCTTATGTTATTTTATTGTTGGCTAACATAAAAACCGCTTAATACTACTATATCGTATTGTTACACTAACATTTGTTAGGTTTATGATAACGATATTAAGATAATGCCTATCTTACGTTTGCGCTATCTGTTATAAACAGAGTCACGGCTGCAAATAGTAAGCGTTTCATTATCACGCTAACATGTAAGTAAATCAAAGAACGAAGCATTGTTATATATGGATTCCTATGTCTTAAGTAAGCATCCTTATTTCTTAAATGCACTGCAAAGGTACGACAATTTCCCGTATCTGCAAAACTTTTAAGCAAAAAATTACGGTTTTTCTCGCTTTTTTCTTGAAAATAATTGATTTTTCTAGAATCTTTACACAAATTGTAATCTCTACTTTGCAAAATGATAGGTTAAATAAGGGTTATTGTATGCTTTTACCTGTTTTCCCTATCTTTGCACCTTTGCACCCTCATAAAATCACCTTTGCAGCCGTTTTCTTATATGATAGTGTGGCGCGTACCTTATATATAGGGAAAACATCTAAAACGCTTTTATTTGATGTTTGCAGCCGTTTTCCGTCTTAAATGTATGTTTGTACTATCTTTCGTTTTTGGTACGTTTGCAGCCGCTTATATTGTACGTTTTAGTTATCTAGATTATTTCTAAATAAAGTTTAATGTTTGGTTTTTCGCTCTGTTTGTACTCGCTTTCTGTTTTTGTTTCTTATTTAGATTAATTCTAAACTGAAAACTTTTTTGGGAATTTCGAGTTTTTCAGCACCTTTGCAGAAACGTTCTATCTTTTTACTTTTTGTTTCTTTGCTTTTTCTCTTATTTTGGATAATTTACAGAAAACGAAAACAGAAACGAAAAAGCCGATTTTTGATGTGTTTTTGCCCGAAAACGTCCGTTTTTGTCGCAAATAATATATTGATTTTCAGTGTTTTATACCTATATAGGGCAAACCACACCCCCACACCCCCGTTTTTGGCACTCGCAGGGTGGGTCAGCTCTCTTCCGAAAATTTTTTATTTTTTTATTTTTTATTTTTTGTAAAATACTCTGATTTTTCAAATTCCGCTTTTCTACCGAATTTTGAGCATTTTCCAAAACATCATATCTACTTTTGATTTTACATAAGTTTTCGAGATATTCATTTTCGCTTATTTTCGTGCGTTATGGAGCGTTTTATGCAGCTTTGCGGTAGTTTATCGCCATCGTATTTTGAACGTCTTAGAATACAATTTTCGAGTTATTTTCGTTTTTGCGGAAAAGTAAGGTTCTTCTCTGATTTAAGGTTCTTTTTTGATATATACGGATTGCAGTTTTGTGTGATATTGATATGGGGTTGATGCGAAGCCTTCTTCTTGGGGGATGAGTATATAGTTTACTATATACAGGGGGTTGACATCCCCCATTACGGCTGCGCGCGAGGGTACAATTACTTATTTACGTGTTATTATTATATGGGAAATAGTTCAAATGTTAAATTTTCAATATGAAAAATCTGATTTATGTGGATAACATATATTTAATTGGGGATATGGGGAAAATGGTACAAATTTGCAATTTGTTAAACTATGTAAAGTTCGTTTTTGGCTTGATTTTTTGGCGTATATTTGCAGCATAAATGTTTGATTTACGAATTACCGACTTTGGAATATGGCAGAAAAGAAATTCTACATACAGCGTTACTTGAAGTCCGAGCAGGGAGATTGGAAGGCAGACGGATTGCGTAAGAGTCTGGAGGATGATTTTGGCGGCGGTTCTGTCCGCTACAAGTCATTGGAAGGATTGAACTCCAAGGGTAAGCAGAAGGGCGTATATACCGAGAGCTATCCTGAGAATGACGCGTTGAGAGTGTTCGTTGACCCGAATGCTAGACATGAGAGCACCAACGCTACGTTGTCAGTTTGCGTGTTCGGGTATGATGTTGACGGAACAACCGAGCTTTCCGTTACTGAGCAGATAAAAGCTGCCGAGAAAGCATGGGATAGTCTGTATGCTTACTTGGAGGGTGCGCTTATCTTGTGGTATGACGATTACAGACAGAAGAAAGCGTTGTTCTTGGTACAGGATGCTACAGAGCCATCAACGGACAACATCAAGAACATTCCGTATCTGCTCTGTTCTGTCAAGTTGGTAAACGTCTTCGGTCAGTCGTGTGATGGTGACAGTACCACGATTGAAGATTGGTTGAAGAATGGCGGAAAATAGAAACAACAGCATCCACTAGGCGGTAGGACGTGTCTCTTAGATACAAGTCTAGGCAAACAGAAGGTTCGAGTTCCTTCTACGGTCGGTGGATGCTTTAAAATATATGCGAATTATGAACAAATACAAGACATCAATTGAGGTCAAGGGCGAAAACATCAAGGCATTGTTCGACTGCCCTATCGTTACAGACATCAAGAAAGCAACCGATGCGGTCGATGATGGTTTGGACGTTACCGATATGCTTTATAGCGTTACTGCCGTCAATATGGCAGGTGCTCATAAGCAGGTGAAACGCGGTTCTGTATTGGCGCAAGACGTTTGCGGTCATTGGGAGATTATGACTGCCGATGAATGGGAGTTGAGGAAAGACGATACCATTAGCGATGGTTCATCCGAGGGGTTGTAATCATTTAAAAGTTGAGAATATATGCGAATAAAGGAAGAATCACTTGACAGGGCGTTAGAAGCGGCATCGTTGCAGACGAAGGGATTGCCGAAACGCTACACGGATGGTAAAGACCCATTCTGGATAATGGCTGTTGTGCTTGTTCAGAAGCGCAATTTGGAGGAATGCTACTGCATTTATCAGCAGAATGCGGACAAATACATGAAGCTTTTGCAAGACTTCGGCACACCGAGTCCTATCATGTCTATCAAGAGCATTCATCCTTATATGTATCTTGATGAGGCTCAGTTTTTGCCGAGCGGATGCATCGAAGCAAAGAAGAACTTTCTGAAAAACGAGCTTGGCGAAGACCCTATGGCTTATGAGGTCGATGAAATGACGGAATCGGACGTTAATCACGCGTTATTGGAGATTGCCATTGATAAACAGATGAGAGCTGATGAGGAAAACAAGAAAATCAACGTACTCAATGAAGGAAGCGATTTGGACGGAACGAGATTTGAGGACATTGAACGTCAGAAGTTCGAGTTTGAGTTGGCAGAAATGGAGAAAGATGGATGCTCCAAGAAAGAAATTAAAGAGTTCATTGACGAGTATAATGCCAGTCATAAGCAGAAAGTTGACGATGAACCATACATTTCAGAGGAAGACCGCATTCATCAGGAAATGGAATCAAAGGACGTTGAGAAAACTCCCGAATGCAGTATTGAAGGTGAGTTTGATGCACCTGAGATAGACTACGATAAGCTTCATGAGGAATCAGAGGCGTTCAAGAAAGAACAGTTGAAGGTTGCCAAGCGCAAGTGGAAGCGCGCCTATGATGCCGATGCAGAGAAGCGTGACGGAAGAGAGTTCGAGAACGAATTTGGCGAAGATGAGGAATGTGAGACGTTGCAGTTACCGAATAAAGAAGCCGTTCCTGTAAAGCGAAAACCAGGCAGACCAAAGAAATCGTCATTGGATTACACTGCTAGCAAGCGCGACACGACAAAGAAACGCGGTCGCAAACCATCATCAACTAAAAAGTAACAGATTATGACTAAATCAGAGCTTTTGAATAACGTGTTCTTTGAGAATGCAAAAGGTGATTTACCTATCATATATATAACATCAGATGATGATGTTGTAAAAATCGGTGGCATTATCAATGCACCTATGGTTGGCAGAATTTATTTTAGTGAGGTCAAGAAAGCCATCACAAAGGATGATTTGCTTGCCAACAAAGAGTTCATTTGCGCAAGTGATGATTCTGAAATTCTTATTGATTTCGGTGGCTACAGACGTGAGACACTTGGTTGCTATATCGCGATTGATGATAGTTGCATTAATATTATTGAGCTATGAGGGATAACCATCACAATCCTAATAAAGTGCCGCCGTTCAAACCAGACCCAGAACATTGGACTAAGAAGGTTCATTCATGGAAGGCGAAGGTCGCATACGAGACGGAGGATGATGCTTGGGAGTTTCTGAATCAGATTCCGAGGTTGAAGGCACTTGGTTGGCATCCTTACTTATGCAAGGTTTGCTCAAAGTGGCATATTGGTAGATTACATAATAAATAGTTGAGATATGGAGATTAGAGTTAATATTTTAGGAAAGGTCGCTTACAAACAAGGAGCGAGTAGGGATGATAAGGCGAAAGCCGAATTATACCCATCAGGAGAGGGTGTGTATGCTGTAATGGATGGAGACGATTTCGTGTGTCTAAGGGTTGTGTCTTCCAAGGCTCACGATGATATAAAAGGTGATTATTATGTATATGTAGAAGAAAACTGGACGCATGCAAAAATCGCAAACTCTATAAACATTATAGAGCACGAAGAAAGGTTGAAGGATTATATAGATAAACGTTTCGATGATCTACAATCATCAATCGAGAATGCAAAGAGTAGTGCAGATAGCATAAATGATGCAGTATGCTCTATAAAGAGTTCTATTGAGAAGATAGAGAAAGATGGTGTTGGTAGTGGAAAAGGTATCAGCGAGAAGACATTATTGTCTGCTATCGAGATTGTGTCAAAACAAAAATAGTTGAGAATATGAAGAATAAAGGATATTATGAATACGAAAACGGAATTCACCATTTGAAACTTTGGGTACACATCGGAAAAGACTTGAAAGAGCTGATAGATTCCTGTTTTGACAAATGCAAGGCTCCCGATATTGATTACGGCGGCGTTACGTATTCCGATGCTGTCAGAAAGAGCGACAGAAGGCGCGGCGTTCTTGTATCGTTTCCGTGCCAGGTTATGTCGATGAACTATTGCTGCCATGCCATCGAGGAATATACTGACTTGGAACACGGCGGCGAGCCTTCTGCCTATACTTGATGGGTTGGATTGCGTCTTGCATCAACAAGGCTCGTTTGGGCATTGGAAATTTCGTTGAACTAAAAGATAAGGATGAATAGCTTATGAGAAATTATTGCTATAAGGTTTCAAAGAATGGATGGAGAAGTCATGATAAGATAGATACCATTACTGGCATTAACGTGTACGAACTTAGCAAAACAAAGCATGACACAGAGCTTTGTGAAAAAGGTGTGATGTGCGAGGTGTACGAGGAAGGAACGTTCTACGATGAGCATGATGAGTTTTATTTCCAAGCAAAGAATACTGTCAAGGCTTCAAAAATCGGATTCTCGCATTATATCAACCGAGACTTACAGAAGCTCGGTGATAAGAATGTTAGGTTGTTCTTGATGGATAATAGTATTTCCTTTGATGATGCTATGGCATTGTCTGAATCGGAGGCTTACAAAAAGTGTAAGGAGTATTATGAACGTTTAGTTAAGAAATAGCTTATGAATTATGAAGATACTAACATAGGAACTGTGTTTATTGCACCTGCGTCATATTTTATCGAAGAACTCGAAGAGCAAGAAAAGAAAATTTTCAAAAACAGAGTCTTTCAATATGATAATCTGGTTTGCGGAATTGTCGACAAAATCGACTCTAAGCGCGGTTATGTTTGGGTGACGTTCAAAGTTCTAGACAACAACTACGTTGATTCAGGAATAACTCTAGCAATAGACTTTAAGGCTAATTGGTGCAGGTTTTGTGTCGTTAAAGGTGAAAAGAGGTTCAGTTCCTATCAGTTTCTCTGTCTCAAAGAGCGTGATATTATAGACATAATTAAAAATAAAGATTATGATTAGAATAGAAGATATTAAGATAGGGTCTGTCTTGCAGATTACGAAGTGTAATTTGATAAAGATTGCAGGCTCGGTGTTTGCTGATAAAATAGACCCATTAGGCTCTATTGATAGGATTCAACATATCAAAGTTATCGATATAGGTAACTACTCAGCACCCCTATAGAAAACTTCTCGTTAATAAAGCATAAACTTGAT
>ERZ780207.1264-NODE-1264-length-22275-cov-3.031323_pt1 | contig 22275 bp, 15 predicted proteins | sample MGYA00510977_ERZ780207 | MGnify/ENA primary metagenome ERZ780207 (study PRJEB29588, sample SAMEA2151383) | human gut metagenome | biome: human gut; feature: human-associated habitat; material: faeces | place: Denmark | collected 2008/2010 ... | reverse complement strand
GGCGCCGATGGCGTTTGCGCCGCGGCAGAGTCGGACGGCGATATTGTGCTTAACGCCATAGTCGGCATAGCAGGGCTTCGCCCCACTCTTACGGCTGTTGATGCCGGCAAAACTGTTGCTCTTGCCAATAAGGAAACGCTTGTAACAGGCGGCGAAATAGTTAACCAAAGGTTAAAGAAAAGCAAATCAAAGTTACTGCCAGTTGACAGTGAGCACTCTGCGATTTTTCAGTCGCTTCAGGGGGCGCCCGAAAATAGTCTTAAAAAGATTTTACTTACGGCGTCGGGCGGGCCGTTTTTTGGCAAAACCCGAGACGAGCTTCAAGATGTAACGGTTAAAGACGCGCTTAATCACCCTAATTGGTCGATGGGCGCAAAAATTACCGTGGACAGTGCTACTCTTATGAATAAAGGTTTAGAGGTCATTGAGGCGGTGCATTTGTTCGGTGTAAATGCGTCACAAATCGAGGTGCTTGTGCATAGGCAGAGCATACTTCATTCGGCGGTCGAGCTTTGCGACGGCGCCGTTATAGCCCAGCTCGGCGTTCCCGATATGAAACTGCCGATACAGTATGCGCTAACATACCCCGAGCGCGATATTTGCTTTGAAAGCCTTGATTTGCTTAAGGTTGGTTCATTGACATTTGAAAAACCCGATACCGATACATTTAAGCTGTTGCCGCTTTGTATAGACGCAATAAACCGCGGCGGTCTTTACCCTACAGCAATTAACGGCGCTAACGAAGAGTCGGTTAAACTGTTTTTAGAGGGTAAAATTAAATTTTTGCAAATAGCAGAGTTAAATGAAAAAGCTATGAATATGTGTGAAAACAAATCTGATTTTACATTAGACGATATTTTTTACGCAGATAGCAAAGCAAGACAAATTGTAAGGGAGTCGTTATAGATTGAATCAAATAGAAAAGAATACCGTAAAGGCCGAAAATCAGTTAAAGCCTAACGAAGATGTTACCTTTGAAAATATCCAAAACAGCGGCAAGCGCATAATGTTTGCGGGCAATTCCATTACTCTGCACGGCAAAAAGCCCGACATAGGCTGGAACAATGTGTGGGGAATGGCGGCATCGGCAAAAGAAAAAGACTATGTTCATGTGCTTGAAAGTTATATAAATAAAGTTATACCCGACGCATCGTACTGTATATGTCAGGCATACAAATGGGAAAGAGATTATCCGAACGGTAAAGAGGTTTATCCGATATATCAGCCGGCGCGAGATTTCAATTCCGACATAATTGTTGTGCGAATGGTTGAAAACTGCCCGTGGAAAAATTTTGATGCGGTGGCTTTTAAAAGAGAATATGTTGATTTTATCAACTTTTTAAATAAAAGCGGAAAGGCAAAAATTATATTAACCACTTCTTTTTGGAAGCACGTCGCCGACGAAATTATTGAACAGGTCAGCGTTCAAACGGGTTGGCCGCTTGTAAAGATTAACGATTTGGGCGAAGACGATTCTATGAAAGCCATAGGTCTTTTCGAACACAACGGCGTTGCCAATCATCCGGGTGATAAGGGTATGAAAACAATAGCCGACAGAATTTTCGAGGTTCTTAAAAATTTACTTTAGTTTAGGTTGTGATTACAATTTCTGCATTTTTAAATATTTTAAACAATATTTGGCCGTACGCAGTAGCGATTGTACTGTTTTTAGGTCTTATACTGATACATGAATTCGGTCATTTTATTGCCGCAAAGCTTTTGGGCGTGCGCGTAAATGAATTTGCGGTGGGCTTTGGTCCAAAGCTTATAAAATGGGGAAAAGGCGAAACAAAATATGCCGTAAATCTTATACCGCTGGGCGGTTACTGCGCTATGGAGGGTGAAGACGAGGCAAGCACCGACACGCGCGCCTTTTGCAACAAAGCGCCTTGGCGCAGATTTTTAATTGTGCTTATGGGCGCAACCTTTAACCTTATTTTAGGTCTTGTTTTGGTGGCGCTTACACTTGTGCCGCAAAAGCGCTTTACCACTACCACCGTTTCGGCTTTTCACGAAAACTCGGTAAGCAGTGAATACGGGCTTAAAGAGGGCGACAAAATTATAAATGTTGACGGTAGAAAAATTTTCACTACCTATGATTTAAGCTATGCCTTCAGCAATGTTGACGGCGATACCGTTGACATCACCGTAAAACGCGGCGAAAAAAAAGTAGAGCTTGACAATGTAAAATTCGAAAGCGAAAAAATCGACAACATAAATTATCTTACGGTTGATTTTTATGTAGAGGGTAAGGATAAAACCCTTTTAAGCTTTATAGGTCACACCTTTGACACCTCGGTTTCTTACTGCGCGGTAGTTTACCGCTCGCTTTTCGACCTTATTACGGGCAGATACGGCATAAGCGCAATAGCGGGTCCTGTGGGCGTTACCGCCGCAATAGGCTCTGCCGCCAAACAAAATCTTTTAAACCTTTTGCCCATAATGGCGCTTATAACAATAAATCTGGGTCTGTTTAACCTTTTGCCGCTTCCTGCGCTTGACGGCGGCAGATTGGTGTTTATTCTGTTTGAAATGATATTCAAAAAACCCGTACCTCAAAAGTACGAGGCGGTAGTTCACGCAGTTGGCTTTATTTTGCTAATAGGTCTTATGTTAATAATTACTTTTAAAGATATATGGTCGCTTATAGTAAGGTGATTTTATGTACACAAACGCTGTAACCAAAAAGGTTTTTGCGGGCAATGTCGCCATAGGCGGCGGGGCTGAAATAAGTATTCAGTCCATGCTGTGCGCGCCCGCTCACGATATTGAGGGCAACATTGCACAAGCCCTTGCTCTGCAAGAGGCGGGCTGTGACATTGTGCGTGTTTCGGTGCCCGACAAGCAAACAATTAAAACGGTAGAGGCATTAAAGCAAAATATCAGTATTCCGCTTGTTGCCGACATTCATTTTGACTGGCGTCTGGCACTCGAAAGCGTTGCCGCAGGCGTAGATAAGGTGCGCATAAACCCAGGTAATATCGGCGACGAAAGCAGGGTAAAGGAAGTAGCCGTTGCCTGCCGAGAAAAGAATATACCCATAAGAATAGGGGTTAATTCCGGCTCTTTGGAAAAAGAGATTTTGGCGCGCTACGGCGCTGCTACGCCCGAAGCGATGGTTGAAAGCGGACTTTACCATATATCGCTTTTAGAAAAATACGATTTCGACAACATTGTGCTATCGCTTAAATCTTCCGACACAAAGCGTATGTATGACGCTTATGTACTTGCCGCGCAAAAATGCCGTTATCCGTTGCATTTAGGCGTAACCGAAGCGGGCACCGAAAATATGGGAGTTATTAAATCTGCGGCGGGCATAGGCGGGCTTTTGCTTCGAGGCATAGGCGATACGCTTCGCATATCCTTGACGGACGAGCCTGTTCGTGAGGTTTACGCCGCGCAAAAACTGCTCAAAGCGTTAGGCATAAGAAGGGGCGGCATAAAATTTGTATCCTGCCCAACCTGCGGCAGAACCGAAATCGACCTTATAGGTCTTGCCCACCGCGCCGAAGAGCGCTTTGCGAATATTGACAAAGACATAACGGTTGCAATTATGGGCTGTGTTGTAAACGGCCCGGGCGAAGCGTCTGCCGCCGATATAGGTATTGCGGGCGGTAAGGATTGCGGCGTTATTTTTAAGGGCGGCAAAATTCTTTACAACAAGGTGCCCGAGAATAAACTTTTAGATGTTTTAGAAGAAGAAATCAACAAAATGTGAGGAATATAAATGTATTCTTTTGGGGAACTGTTCGCGACATATTTAAGTGCAGAAACTCTTAAAATTTTTGGCGAATTAAAAATAAATTTATGCGAGCTTAACGACGAGTCACGCAGTTTGAATTTAAAACTGTCGGGCGATACATATATACCTTTTTCAAAAACAAATAATTTGCGTGAGGAAATTAAGCACGCATTGCGCCTTGACAGTGTTACAGCTGAAATATCATTTTCAAAAACTGCCTTTAACGCCGCAGTGGCTGAAGACATTGTAACCGAAATACGCACTAAAAACATAGTTTTTAACGGCTTTTTTAATGAGGCCTTGTATAAATTGGAAAACGGTAATTTGACAATAACCCTGAAATACGGAGGATACGACCGCATTTGCAGTGCCGATTTTGAAAAGACCTTCAAATCAATAGTTAAAAAGCGTTTTAATACAGATGTAAATATTTATTTTGACGGCGAGCTTGAAAGTGCGCCAATAAACCTGCCCGAACCCGAAGTCGCGGTTAAAAAATCGCCCGAAAGGCAAAAATCCATGCCAAAGCCCGAAAAGGCAGAACCAGAAATAAAGTACGACTATAAGCCGAAAGACGGTCTGCCCGTTTATCTTGAAAGCGCAAAGCTTTTTTACGGCAAAAAAATCGATGCAAATGTAAAAAAACTCAACAGTATTGTTCCGCCCGAAAACGAGGGCGAGAGCGTCTATGTTTCGGCTTGGGGCGAGGTGTTCGGGCTTGAAAGCCGAATAATCGATACAAGGCGCGGCGGCAAAATGGTAAAGATTAAATTTTATTTCAGCGATACCACCAATTCTTTTTGTGCGTCACTTACAAAATTTTTCGACCCCAAGTACAGCAAAAATATGGATGAAGACGCCGCACAGTTTTTAAGCGATATTTCACCGCTTAAAGACGGCGCCTGCGTTATTGTTAACGGCGACTATTCCTTTGACAGCTGGAGCCGCGATTTTGTTCTTGAAGTAAAGGCGCTTGCCGCAATAAAAAAATACGAGGAAACCGATGATTACGACGGCGAAAAGCGCGTAGAACTGCATTGCCATACCAATATGTCGGCAAAAGACGCGGTATCAAGCGCAGGCGATATTATTAACCGTGCTTACAAATGGGGGCACAAAGCCGTAGCCATTACCGACCACGGGGTAGTTCAGTCATACCCCGAAATTGCCGACGCCGTAGGTAAAATCCGCAAGAACGGCGGAGAATTCAAGGCAATTTACGGAATGGAAGGCTACTTTATAGACGACACCCGTCACAATATCGAGGGTCTTACGGCTAAAGAAAAGGCAAAGCTGCGCAATCACCAGATTTTGCTTGTTAAAGATTTAAACGGTCTTAAAAATCTTTATCAGCTTGTGTCGGATGCGCATCTTAATCATTTTTACGGCAGACCCGTAATTATGCGATCTTCGCTTGACCGACTGCGTGAGGGTCTGATAGTCGGCTCTGCCTGCGAGCAGGGCGAGCTTTACCGCGCGGTAGTGGACGGAAAGGGCGACGACGAACTTTTGGAAATAGCCTCGTACTATGATTACCTTGAAATACAACCGCTCGGAAATAACGAGTTTATGGTGCGTGAGAGCGCCAATCCCGATAAGGTTGATAAAAAAGGCAATGTTACCCCCAACCGATTTAAAAATGTTACAAGCGTTGAGGTTATAAAAAACTTTAACCGAAAAATAGTTGAAATTGCCGACAAATTACAAAAGCCTGTGGTTGCCACGGGCGATGTGCATTTTCTTAAAAAGGAAGACGGAATTATTCGCCAAATAGTTATGGCGGGTCAAGGCTTTGACGATATACAAAATCAAGCCCCGCTTTATCTTAAATCAACAACCGAAATGCTTGAGGACTTTTCATATTTCGGTGACCGCGCCTATGAATTTGTTGTCGAAAATCCCAACAAAATCGCCGATATGATATCGGACGATGTGATTCCCGTGCCAAAGGGTAATTTTCCGCCTGTTATTGAGGGCTCGGATGATTTGTTGCGTGAGATCTGCTGGAAAAACGCCAAGTCGATTTACGGTGACCCTGTGCCCGAAATTGTTGAAAAGCGACTTAATAAAGAGCTTAACTCCATTATAAACAACGGATTTTCCATAATGTATATCTCGGCTCAAAAGCTGGTTGCCAAAAGTGAGGAGCTGGGTTACTATGTAGGCTCGCGTGGTTCGGTAGGCTCGTCGTTTGTTGCTACAATGGCAGGCATATCCGAGGTTAACCCGCTTGCTCCGCACTATGTTTGCCCTACCTGCAAGCACAGTGAGTTTTTCACCGACGGTTCGGTGGGCTCGGGCTTTGACCTGCCCGAAAAAAATTGCCCTCACTGCAATACGCCGCTTAACCGTGACGGTCACGACATTCCGTTTGAAACCTTTTTGGGTTTTAAGGGCGACAAGGTGCCCGATATTGACCTTAACTTTTCAGATGAGGTGCAGAACACAATACAAGATTACACCAAAACTCTGTTCGGTGAAGAAAATGTTTTCAAGGCGGGTACAATTTCAACCATAGCCGAAAAAACAGCCTTTGGATTTGCAAAGGCTTACGCCGAGAAAATGAATATAACACTAAATCAGGCAGAACTTAACCGCTTGGCATCGAAGGTAGAGCACGCGCAGGTTAAAAACACTACCGGTCAGCACCCTGCAGGTATGATTATTGTGCCGCGTGACAAGACCATTTACGATTTTTGCCCCGTGCAGCACCCTGCGGATGATGTAAACAGCGATATTATAACAACCCACTTCGATTTCCATTCGATTCACGATACTATTCTGAAGCTTGACGAGCTCGGTCATGTTGTGCCCACCACCTACAAATACCTTGACGAATATACCGGTATTGATGTAAACACCGTTTCAATGAGCGACCCAAAGGTTTACAGTCTGTTTACCTCTACCGAGGCTTTGGGTGTGTCGGCTGAAGAAATCGAGTCGAAAACAGGTACCTTCTGTCTGCCTGAATTCGGTACGTCTTTTGTTCGCGGAATGCTTGTTGACTGTAAACCCAAAAACTTTTCCGACCTATTGCAGATATCGGGTCTGTCGCACGGTACCGATGTTTACCTCGGTAACGCCAAAGACCTTATTGAAGACGGCACCTGCACTATTTCAGAGGTTATAGGCACCCGTGATAACATAATGGTTTATCTTATACATCAGGGTATGGACGAGGGCAGAGCCTTTAAAATTACCGAAACGGTGCGTAAGGGCTTGGTTGCCAAGAAAAAGGTGTCGCAAGAGGACTGGAACGCTATGGAGGACGATATGCGCGCCGTCGGCGTGCCCGAGTGGTACATAAATTCCTGCGGTAAAATCAAGTATATGTTCCCCAAAGCTCACGCGGCGGCTTATGTTATTTCGGCAATAAGACTCGGTTGGTATAAGGTTTACCGTCCGCTTGAATTTTATTGTGCTTACTTTACCGCACGTCCCGAAGATGTTGATGTTCCCACCGTTATAAAGGGCAGGGGCGCTGTTCTTTCAAAAATGAACGAGATTAAGGCAAAGGGTAAAGAGGCGGCAAAAAAAGAGCTTGATACCTATGATACACTGCTTGTTTTTAACGAGATGATGGCACGCGGCATTGAAATATTGCCTATCGATATTAGGCATTCGCACGCTATGAAGTATCTGCCCGAAAACGGCAAAATGCGACTTCCCTTCGGCGCGCTTTCGGGTGTGGGTGAAAAGGCGGCGTACTCAATTTACGATGCGGCGCAAAAGGGCAACTATGTGTCGCGCGAAGATTTTGCGGTAGAGGCAGGCGTTTCGAAAACCATTATTCAAAATCTTGCGGATCTCGGCGCTCTCGCCGATTTGCCCGACACAAATCAGATGTCATTATTTTAAAAAAATAAAACGATTTTATAAAATCTTAACATTAAAAAAACGGCTCACGGCAGTTTACCGTGCAGCCGTTTTTTTGCCGAAAAATAAAAACTTTTAAAATATTTAAGAAAAAGGTTGCAATTTTGTAACCTTTTGGTATAATAGTAAGGTAAAGTGTTACAAAGTTGTAATTTTTTGAAAGGAGGATGCGCTATTTTTAAGAATACATTATTAAGTGTTTTAAAAAGCTTTAAGGCTTTTGCATATAAAATCGGCAATAGCTCAAACAGGGTAAAAAAAGCGTTTTTTGCTTTTGTTGCGGTTCTTTCAATAGTGGCAAGCCTTTCATTTACGGGTGCCCGCATAGCATACAGGGTTGATTACAGCGGCCGAATAATCGCTACGGTAAGCAGTAAAAAACAGTTCAGCGAGGCGATCCGTCTTGTTATAAGTATGGTTGAGGGCGAAAACATCGAACAGGTGCTGGCAGAACCGAAATTCAACACGGCTCTGGTTTTCGGCGAAAATATAAATAATACCGTAGAGGTTGCCGACTCAATAATAAACAACACCGATTGCATTGTCGAAGCGGCAATGCTTTTTGTGGACGGCAACGCTGTGGCATGCGCCGAAAGGAAAACACTTGATGACGCCGTAAATTGCCGACTCAACAGCTTTAATATTAAAGACCAGGAAAACACAAGCCGTTTTACCGATGATGTTACAATAAAAAGCGGTTATTTTATGGCGAGCGACCTTGACAGCGCAGAGACCGTTTCAAATGTTGTGAATTCGCTTGGCGTAATCACCGAAACGCGACAGGTGACCGATGTAATAGTGCCATATAAAACTACCGTAACTAAAACAAACGAGCGGGTTGTGGGCTACAGCGAGGTATCGGTTGCGGGTGTTTCGGGCGTTAATCGCTTGACACAGAATATAGTAATGATTAACGGCGAGGTTCAGTCCTGCGTTGATGTTGAAAACGAGGTGCTTGTGGCGCCCGTTAATGAAGTGATTATAAAGGGCACCGCAAAAACGCTCGCATCTGCAAACCAAAAACAGGCGGCGCACAGTGCAGGCTTTATATTTCCGCTGCCGAATGTCGAATGGCGTGTAAGCTCCTATTACGGTGACGGCAGAGGGCACAAGGGCGTTGATATATGCGCAAAAAGCGGAACCTCTATTTTTGCTGTGGCAGACGGTGTGGTTGTTTCCTCAAAATGGGACGGTAACTACGGTAACTGCGTTGTTATAGAGCATGAAAACGGTTTGCGCACGCGTTATGCTCACGCAAAGCAGCTTTGCTGCAAGGTGGGCGACCGCGTGTCTCAGGGCGAGGTAATCGCGCTTGTCGGAACAACGGGTCAGTCTTCGGGGTATCACCTGCATTTTGAAGTAACGGTAAACGGTAAAAATGTTGATCCCGCACCGTATATAAATCTTGATTAAAAAAGTTAATAACCTCTGCTTTACCGAGTGTCTTTCGTAATACTACGGGTAAAGCAGAGGTTTTTTGTGTTTTAATCCTTGACTAAACCACAATATTTAGTGTATAATGTATGCTGTATAATACTATGCAAATTATTGCAAGGAAGTGTAATTTTTGGCTAAAACAAAAGCGCAATACGACAATACCAGCATACAAAAGCTCGAAGGCCCCGACCGTGTTCGCAAACGCCCCGGCGTTATATTCGGCTCTGACGGTCTTGACGGCTGTGAACATTCGGTTTTTGAAATAATATCCAACTCTATCGATGAGGCGCGTGAGGGTCACGGCAAAAAAATCGTTGTCACCTCATACAGTGACGGCTCTGTAGAGGTGCAGGATTTCGGCCGCGGCTGTCCTGTTGACTACAACCCAAAGGAAGATTGCTTTAACTGGGAGCTTGTGTTCTGCGAAATGTACGCCGGCGGTAAATACGGCACCGATGAAGGTTCAAATTACAGCACTTCAATCGGTCTTAACGGTTTAGGTCTTTGCGCTACGCAGTATGCGGCGGAATGGATGGATGTCGAAGTAAAGCGTGACGGTTTTAAATACAACCTTCATTTTGAAAAAGGCTTTAACAAAGGCGGACTTAAAAAAGAGCCGTACAGCGGGCGGGATACAGGCACAAAAACCCGTTGGAAGCCCGATATTGATGTTTTTACCGATGTTAATATTCCGCGCGATTATTTTATTGATGTATTGAAGCGTCAGGCAATAGTAAACGGCGGCTTGCTTTTTGAATTTCGTGAGCAGCAGGGCGCAAGGTTTATAACACAGGATATAGTTTATGAAAACGGCATAGTTGACTATGTAAATGAAATTGTAGGCGACGAAAGGCTTACCTCGGTTCAGTATTGGAATGCCGAGCGCAAGGGCCGTGACCGTGAGGACAAGCCCGAATACAAGGTTGACATAAATATAGCCCTGACCTTTTCAAACCGACACACCTTAAAAGAGTATTACCATAACTCAAGCTGGCTTGAATACGGCGGCGCTCCCGACAGGGCGGTGCGTAACGCCTTTGTTTATCAGATAGACGCATACCTTAAACAAAACAACAAATACAAAAGCAATGAAAGCAAGATAACCTTTTCGGATGTTGAAGAATGTCTTGTAATAGTCACCTCGTCATTTTCACCCGGCGGCTTGGTTTCGTATGAAAATCAAACAAAAAAATCGATAACAAACAAATTTATCGGCGACGCCATGACCGAGTTTTTGCGGCATCAGCTTGAAATTTATTTTATAGAAAATAAAGCCGAGGCAGAAAAAATTGCCGAGCAGGTGCTTATAAACAAGCGAAGCCGTGAGCGCAGCGAAAAAGAAAGAATAAATCTTAAAAAGACACTTGCCACAGGCAATTCGATTGCAGACAGGGTACAAAAGTTTGTAGACTGCCGCAGTAAGGATGTCAACGAGCGCGAGCTTTATATAGTTGAGGGCGACTCGGCATTAGGCTCATGCAAGCTGGCGCGCGACGCGGCGTTTCAGGCTATTATGCCGGTTCGCGGCAAAATACTCAACTGCTTAAAGGCAGAATACGATAAGATCTTCAAAAGTGAAATAATAACCGACCTTGTAAAGGTTTTAGGCTGCGGCGTAGAGGTAAAATCAAAGGCAAATAAAAATCTCTCAAACTTTGATATGGCCAACCTTAAATGGAACAAAATTATTATATGTACCGATGCCGATGTTGACGGATTTCATATTCGCACGCTTATACTCACAATGATTTACAGGCTTATGCCCACCCTAATAGATGAGGGCAAGGTTTTTATAGCAGAAACACCCCTTTATGAAATCAACACCAAGTCAAAAACATATTTTGCTTATGATGAAAACGAAAAGGCGGATATTCTTTCGCAGATAGGTGACGATAAATATACATTACAGCGTTCAAAGGGACTGGGTGAAAATCAGCCCGATATGATGAATTTAACTACTATGAACCCCGAAACACGCCGTCTTATAAAAATACTGCCCGAGGATGCCGAATACACAAGCGAAATGTTCGAACTGCTTCTCGGAGATAACCTGTCGGGCAGAAAGGATTATATTTCGGAATACGGCTATCTCTATATGGAAGACGCCGACATAAGCTAAACACAGACATAGATAAAGGAGATATAAAAAGTTGGCTCCAAGAAAGAAAAAAGAACCGGAAAAAACCGCAAAAAAGCCCCAAAGCAACGCCTATATCGCAGGGGCGGGCACCGTTGTAGAAAGCTTGGTTACCGAAACGCTGAAATCAAATTTTATGCCCTATGCCATGAGCGTAATCGTTTCGCGCGCCATACCCGAAATCGACGGATTCAAGCCCTCGCACCGCAAGCTGCTTTACACAATGTACAATATGGGCTTGCTTAAAGGCTCAACCGTTAAATCGGCAAACATTGTGGGTAGAACAATGCAGCTTAATCCGCACGGCGACGCCGCCATTTACGAAACGATGGTAAGACTAAGCGCGGGCAACGAGGCACTGCTTCACCCTTATGTTATGTCAAAGGGCTCGTTCGGCAAGGCCTATTCCCGCGATATGCAGTGCGCGGCGTCCCGTTATACCGAGGCAAAGCTTGCGCCCATAGCCGAAGAGCTTTTTACCGATATTGATAAAGATACGGTCGATTTTGTGGATAACTATGACGCCACAATGAAAGAGCCGGTGCTGTTCCCTGTGACATTTCCGTCAATTTTGGTAAACGCAAATATGGGTATTGCGGCGGGTATGGCAAGTAATATTTGCCCTTTTAATCTGCGCGAGGTGTGCGAAACCACAGTTGCTTATATTAAAGATAACGATATAAATGTGGCAGATACGCTTATCGCCCCCGATTTTCCGATAGGCGGACAGCTTTTATATAACCGCGCCGAAATGGAAAAGATTTACGAAACGGGGCGCGGCAGCTTTAAGGTCAGAGGTACCTATGTTTATGACAAGTCAAATAACTGTATTGACATAAAATCTATACCTCCTACCACCACAACAGAAGCGATAATCGAAAAGGTTATTGAGCTTGTAAAGGCTAAAAAAATTACCGAAATCAATGACATCCGAGACGAAACCGATCTTAACGGTTTACAGATTACGGTTGACTTAAAGCGCGGTATTGACCCCGAAAGGCTTATGAAAAAGCTTTTCAAAATGACGCCTTTACAGGACAGCTTTTCCTGCAACTTCAATATTCTTATAGCCTCAAGCCCCATGGTGCTCGGCGTTAAAGAGATTATAAGCGAGTGGGTTGCTTTTCGCTGTGAGTGCGTAAGACGCAGGGTTTACTTTAAGCTTGAAAAGGCAAATCAAAAACTGCATTTGCTTAAAGGTATGCAAAAAATATTGCTTGACATTGACAAAGCAATCAAAATAGTTCGCGACACAAAAGAGGAAAAAGAGGTTGTGCCCAACCTTATGATAGGCTTCGGTATAGACGAAATTCAAGCCGAATATGTAGCCGAAATAAAGCTTCGCCACCTAAACCGCGAATATATTTTAAAACGCCTCGACGAAATAGAAAATTTAGAAAAAGAAATTGAAGAAATGCAGTCAATTCTTGATTCTAAAGCTAAAATTAAAAAGATAATAGTAACCGAGCTTGAAGAGGTTATTAAAAAATACGGTCAAGACCGTAAAACGCAGATAATCGCGGCAGACGAGGATACGGTTGAAGACGCGGCGGAGGCGGTTGACAACTCGCCCGTAACGCTTTTCTTTACAAAAGACGGTTATTTCAAAAAAATAACGCCGCAGTCTTTGCGTATGAGCGGCGAGCAAAAGCTAAAAGAGGGCGACGAGATAACGCAGGTTATCGAGTCGAGTAACGACAAAGATCTACTGTTTTTTACCACAAACGCTCAGGTTTATAAAAGCCGCGTAATTGACTTTGCCGACGGCAAGGCGAGCGCACTCGGCGACTTTGTTGCGGGCAAGCTCGGTTACGACGAGGGCGAAGCCAGCCTTTATATGATAGAAACAAAAGATTATTCCGGCTTTGTGATTTTTGTGTTTGACAACGGCAGGGTGGCTAAGGTTCCGCTTAAATCATACGAAACCAAAACCAACCGTAAAAAGCTTATTAAAGCGTATTGCGAAAAGCATAAGCTTCATACTATTATGTACTTTAAGCAGGACTGTGATATTTTGCTTAAATCTACAAACGGCAGAATGTTGCTTGTAAATACCGCCTTGATTCCCGCAAAAGCAACAAAGGACAACGGCGGAATTGCCGTTATGACGCAAAAGAAGGGACAGCGCGTATTTACGGCAGAGCCGTACGAGACCGACAGTCTTGAAAATCCGCACCGTTACCGCACAAAAAATCTGCCCGCAGCAGGTGCGTTGCCGCAAACGGGCAAGGCCACTCAAACTGCGCTTGACATATAGCGCAATCGGCGGTAAAATAAAAAACCGTCCGAAAGCGGTATGCCGTGAAGTGTTCATGGCAAATGCATCTCGGGCGGCCTGTCCGCCGCGAAATGCAAACGCCGTTACTCGTGGCTGACAATATTTAATATTTACAAAATTTTTTAAATTATACATTACCTTTGGAGCTGGTAAATTTATGAATAAAGAACTTGCTAAACAATATGACCCTAAAGAGGTTGAAGACCGCATTTATAAAATGTGGCTCGACGGCAAATACTTTCACGCTAAATGTGAAAAGGGAAAGGATACCTACACAATAGTTATTCCGCCGCCCAACATTACGGGGCAGTTGCACATGGGTCACGCGCTTGACAACACCTTGCAGGATATTCTCATTCGCTTTAAGCGTATGCAGGGCTATGACACGCTTTGGGTGCCGGGAACCGACCACGCGTCTATTGCTACAGAAGCAAAGATAGTTGAAGCTATGAAAAAAGAGGGCATCACAAAAGAAGATATCGGGCGTGAGGGCTTTTTGGAGCGCGCTTGGGCTTGGAAACAGCAATACGGCGGCAGAATTATCGAACAGCTTAAAAAGTTAGGCTCTTCGTGCGACTGGGACCGCGAGCGTTTTACGCTTGACGAGGGTTGCAGTAAGGCCGTAAAGGATGTTTTTGTAAAGCTTTATGAAAAAGGACTCATATACCGTGGCGAGCGAATAATCAACTGGTGCCCGCACTGTAAAACCTCAATTTCGGACGCCGAGGTTGAATATGAGGAGCAGGCAGGACATTTTTGGCATTTGCGTTATCCCTTTGCCGACGGCAGCGGATATTTAGAGCTTGCGACAACCCGACCCGAAACGCTGCTCGGAGATACGGCGGTTGCTGTTAATCCGAATGATGAAAGATATAAAGGTTTAGTAGGCAAAGAGCTTATATTGCCTATTGTTCACCGTAAAATACCGGTTATTGCCGACGATTATGTTGAAACGGATTTCGGTACGGGTGTTGTTAAAATTACGCCTGCGCACGACCCCAACGACTTTGAGGTAGGTCTTCGCCACAATCTGCCCGTAATCTGCGTAATGACCGATGACGCAAAGATAGTAAACGATTACCCAAAATATGCGGGAATGGACCGCTATGAGGCTCGCAAGGCAATAGTTGCCGACCTTGAAGCCGAGGGCGCGCTCGTAAAGGTTGAAGACTACACACATAATGTAGGCACATGCTACCGTTGCGGCACCACCGTTGAACCGTCTGTTTCAAAGCAGTGGTTTGTAAAAATGAAGCCGCTTGCGGCGCCCGCAATAAAAGCCGTTAAAAACGGTGATACAAAATTTGTACCTCAGCGTTTTGAAAAGGTATATTTCCATTGGCTCGAAAATATACGAGATTGGTGCATTTCGCGTCAGCTTTGGTGGGGTCACAGAATACCGGCTTGGTACTGCAAGGATTGCGGCGAGATTACCGTGTCACGCGATGATGTTCACAAATGCGCTTATTGTCAGAGCGAAAATATCTATCAGGACCCCGACACATTAGACACTTGGTTTTCATCGGCACTTTGGCCCTTCTCAACACTCGGCTGGCCCGATGAAACCGAAGATTTTAAGCATTATTACCCGACAAACACACTTGTTACGGGTTATGATATTATTCCTTTCTGGGTAATGCGTATGATGTTCTCGGGATTAGAGCAGACGGGTCAGGTTCCCTTTGATACCGTGCTTATTCACGGTCTTGTACGCGACTCACAGGGCAGAAAGATGTCAAAGTCGCTCGGTAACGGCGTTGACCCGCTTGAAGTAATTGACACCTACGGCGCCGACGCGCTTAGATTTTCGCTTGCTACCGGCAACAGCCCGGGCAACGATATGCGTTATATACCCGAACGCGTTGAGGCAAGCCGCAACTTTGCCAACAAAATCTGGAACGCGGCAAGATTTATTCTTATGAATCTTGAGGATGATGAAGTTTTGCCGCTTAATACAGCCGACCTTGCACTTGAAGACAAGTGGATAATTTCTAAATACAACACACTTGTACGCGATGTTACCGAAAATCTTGAACGCTTTGAGCTCGGTATGGCGGTGCAAAAGCTTTATGACTTTATTTGGGATGTATTCTGTGATTGGTATATCGAAATTTGCAAGTCGCGCTTAAACGGTGAAGATAAAACGGCAAAGGATACCGCACGCAGTGTACTGACTTATGTGTTTACAAATACACTTGCTTTACTGCACCCGTTTATGCCGTTTATAACCGAAGAAATCTGGCAGACAATGCCGCACATTGGTGACGCGCTCATGGTTACAAGCTGGCCTGTTTTCTGTGAAGAATACAACTTCGCCGCAGAAGAAGCGGAATTTGAAAAGATTATGCTTGTAATTAAGGCTATAAGAAATCGCCGTGCTGAAATGAATGTTCCGCCGTCTAAAAAGGCAAAGGTTTGTATTCAGACAAGCTTTGCCGACACATTTAGTACGGGCACATCATATATCTGCCGTTTGGCTTCTGCTTCCGAAGTAGAAATCGGCGATAACTTTGAAAGCGAGGGCGCAGTTCGTGTTGTTACCGACGCCGCCACCGTTTATATGCCTATGAAAGAGCTTGTTGATATTGAGGGCGAGCTTTCAAGACTTAACAAAGATTTGAAAAAGGCCGTTGCCGATAAAGAATTCTTTGAAAAGAAGCTTAATAACGAGGGATTTATTGCAAAGGCTCCCGCCGCTGTTGTCGAACAGCAAAAGCAGGGACTTGCAAAGGCGCTTGATAAAATCAAGATGATTGAAGACAGCATTAACGAAATCAAGGCTCTCGGTTAAAATAATAAATTCAAAAGAGAGCCGATGTATATTTCGGCTCTCTTTTCTATTACAGCAGATGTATTTTTCTGTATCAAAAATCTAATAAGCTTTAAATATATCCGCTGTATTTAAAAGGGTGATTTCTCAACCCTTGATAGTATTATGTGAAGAAATTTCAAAAAATTTCAAGTAAAATTTTGGTGTTTTATGAAATATAATGAAACTTTAAATTATATACACTCTCTCGGCAAATTTCCGAGCAAGCCGAGCCTTGAACGCATAACCGAGGTTTGCGGTAAGCTCGACAATCCGCAAAATAATTTTAAGGCGATCCATATTGCAGGCACTAACGGTAAGGGCTCGGTCTGTGCGTTTTTGTCAAGCGCGCTGATTTCGGCGGGTTACAAGGTCGGTATGTTTGTGTCACCCTTTATTGTTGATTTTTGCGAACGCATACAAATAAACGGTGAATATATAGGTAAAGACGATTTATGCCGATTGTCAAAAAGGGTTATTGACACGGGCGTTTCTCTTACGGAATTTGAGTTTATAACCGCAGTCGGATTTTTGTTTTTCAGCGAAAATAAAATTGATGTCGCAGTGCTCGAAACGGGTTTGGGCGGCAGGTTTGACGCCACAAATGCAATACCTGCGCCGTGTCTTTCGATTATTACCAAAATCGGTCTTGATCACACAGCGATTTTGGGAGATACCGTTTCGCAAATTGCCGAGGAAAAATGCGGAATTATTAAGGGCACTAAAACCGTAACCTCATTTAATCAACCTGCCGAGGCACTGTCTGTTATTAAGGCTCATTCGCCCTGTGTTATTATGCCGCAAAAAAATTCTTTGAACGATATAAAAATAAATATTCTCGGCAACAGCTTTGTTTATGAAGGCGATTTTTATGAAACCTCGCTGGGCGGGGAATATCAGATAGAAAATGCGCTTACGGCAATCGAGGCTTTAAAAAACTGCGGTTTAAAAATTGATAAATCACATATAAAGTGCGGGCTTAAAGCCGCTTTTATGCCTGCTCGGCTTGAAGTGATAAGCCGAAAACCGCTCGTTGTAATAGACGGTGCACATAATCCCGACGGCGCCCGTGCGCTCGGTTCGGCTTTAAAAGAGTATTCGGATATTACCGCAATTATAGGCGTAATGCGTGATAAAAATTATAATCAGGTTTTAGCAGAAACATTGCCGCTTTGCAAAAATGCGATTTGTGTAAATCCGACGGTACCGCGTGCGTTGCCCGCCGAGGAGTTGGCAGTCAAAGCACAAAATTATTGCAAAAATGTTTTTGCGTCAAATACGCTTAATGATGCTTTGACACTTGCAAAATCAAGGTGTGACGGCAACCCGATATTTATTTTCGGTTCGTTATATCTTGCGGCTGAGGCGCGGCCGCTTTTAAAGACCGAAAATCACAGAATTTGACAAACGAATATGACAAAATTTTCAAAGACAAGCCTTTATACTGTGTATAAGGCTTGTCCTATTTTTTAAAGAGGTGTTTTTATGTCGGTAGAAATCAGTGTAAACGGCGAGGTGTTGACCGCTTATTTAAACGGTGAAATAGATCATCATTCCGCGGCGGCAATACGCGCAAAAATAGATAACGCGGCAGAGCTTAATATGCCTTCGTTGCTTGTGCTTGACTTTACGGGTGTCAACTTTATGGACAGCTCGGGCATAGGTCTTGTTATGGGCAGATACCGCAATTTGTCGCGCACAGGCGCAAAGCTTCACATAACGGGTACATCGCCTCAGATATATAAGGTGATGAAATTATCCGGAATAGAAAAGCTTGCTACCGTTGACGAATGTAAATGTTAAAGGAGATAAAGAATATGGAAATTGTAAACAAATTCAGTATGAGTGTTTTGTCACGCTCTTCTAACGAGGCGTTTGCGCGTTCTGCCGTAGCGGCATTTGCCGCACAGCTCGACCCTACGCTCGAAGAAATCAACGATATTAAAACTGCCGTAAGCGAGGCCGTTACCAACTGCATAGTTCACGCCTACCGCGAGGGCTTGGGTAAAATATACATAACGGGCGAAATCGGCGGCACAAATGTAATAAGAATTAAAATACGGGATACCGGTTGCGGAATATCAAATGTCGAAAAGGCTATGGAGCCGCTTTTTACCACGGTGGGCGGTGAGCGCGCAGGTTTGGGCTTTGCCGTTATGCAAAGCTTTATGGACAGCATTCGTGTGCGGTCAAAGGTTGGCAAGGGAACTACGGTTATTCTTACCAAAAAAATAGCACCGCGGTACACCGTAAATGGTTGACGCAGCTGAGCGCGACAGCTTTATCGAAAGCAATCTGCCGCTTGTGCATTCGCTTTGCAGGCGCTTTACAGGCAGGGGTATCGAGTATGACGACCTGTTTCAAATGGGGTGTTTAGGGCTCGTGAAAGCGGCAGACGGCTTTGACGAATCGAGAGGACTGTGCTTTTCAACCTACGCAGTACCTGTAATTTTGGGTGAAATTCGCCGTATGTTTCGTGACGGTGGCTCGGTAAAGGTGTCGCGCAGTCTTAAGGAACTGTCGTTAAAAGCGGTGCATGTTAAAGCGTCGCTTGAATTAAAGCTTTCGCGCGAGCCTACCGTTAGCGAATTAGCGGCGGAATTAGGGGTTACACCCGAAGAACTGACCGAGGCTCAAACCGCGGTACAGCCTACCGTTTCGCTGACCTATGAAAGCGATGACGGCGTGTGTGAGGCAGATGTTGCGATATCGGGCCCCGAGGATTTGCTTACAGACAGGCTGTTACTGCAAAGGGCGTTTGCATATCTTGATGACACCGAGCAACAAATAATACGCTGCCGTTATTTTGAATATCTTACTCAAAACGAAACGGCGGCGCGAATGGGTATGTCACAGGTTCAGATTTCGAGGGCGGAAAAAAAGATACTTCTGAAACTGCGTGCGGCAATAGGCTCTGTCGCTTGACAAAATACGATTCAGGCTATATATTTATATATGTGATTTAAAGCGAGAGGGGATGCAAATTGAAACCCGTACTTTATATTGTAATACCCTGTTATAATGAGCAAGAGGTGTTACCCATTACAGCACCTATGTTTTTGCAAAAAATAAACGATTTATATATTGACGGTAAGATAAGTGAAAACAGCCGCATACTTTTTGTAAACGACGGCAGCCGTGACAACACTTGGAATATCATTTCCGAGCTTTCACAGTTAGACGAGCACTATTGCGGTCTGTCTTTAAGCCGCAACTGCGGCCATCAGAACGCCTTGCTTGCAGGACTTATGCATGCGCGCGACAAATGCGACGCCTGTATTTCGGTCGATTGCGACGGTCAGGACGACATTGACGCCGTTGACGAAATGATAGACGAATATCTTTCGGGTAGTGATGTGGTTTACGGAGTGCGCGCAGACCGCAAAACCGACACCGCCTTTAAACGCGGAACGGCGCAGTTTTTTTATAAGCTTATAAAAGCGATGGGCGCCGATGTTATATATAATCATGCCGACTATCGCCTTATGTCAAAACGCGCTCTTTGCGCCCTGGCGCAGTTTAAAGAGGTAAATATGTTTTTGCGCGGCATTGTGCCTATGGTAGGGTTTAAATATTCCTGTGTGGAATATTCGCGTAAGGAGCGAATGGCGGGCAGGAGCAAATATCCGCTTAAAAAAATGCTTTCTTTTGCGATTGACGGCATAACAAATCTGTCTGTAAAGCCCATAAGGCTTATAACCGTGTTTGGGTTTATTGTGGCAATTTTAAGCCTTATCGGTATTATATGGTCGGTTGTAACGGCGTTTATCGGTTCGGGCGTTGCAGGCTGGGCTTCAACCGTCAGCATTATTTGCTTTTTGGGCGGCGTTCAACTGTTAAGCCTCGGCGTTATCGGCGAATATATAGGTAAAATTTATCTTGAAACAAAGCAAAGACCGCGTTATATAATTGAAAAAAATACAGACGAGCTGAAATAAAATTCGGATTATAAATTTAAAGGGGAATTAAAATATGGTGAAAACGGTATTCGGTGCAGTAAGCGCAGGAATTATGATTGCTATAGGCGGCAGTGTGTTTTTGTCCTGCGACAATAAATATGTGGGCGCAGTTCTTTTCAGTGTTGCGCTTCTTTGCATTTGTTATTTGGGCTACTATTTATTTACCGGCAAAATCGGGTATCTTGCAAAAGACTTTTCAAAGGGCAATATTTTAAGCTTGGCGGTAGGTTTGGCAGTTAATCTTATTGTCACATTTTTGCTCGGGCTTTTAATAAGCTTTGCATTGCCTGCTTTGGCCGAAAAGGCGCACACAATATGCTCGGCAAAGCTTGAGCAGACCTTTTTGATTACATTTATCAGAGCCGTTTTTTGCGGAGTGTTAATGTACACGGCGGTTGAAATTTTTAAAGAAAAGAAAACGCCGCTCGGCATTATTTTTTGCATACCTGTATTTATACTGTGCGGCTTCGAGCACTCTATTGCCGATATGTTCTATTTTGGTGCGTCGGGAATTTTCAGTGCAAAAATATTAACATTTGAGTTGGCGGCGATTTTCGGTAACACGGTGGGCAGCTTGATTTTGGCACTGCTTTCAAAAACCGAATTTAATAATCAAAAGGCATTAAAATTTTAATACATAAAAATTCGGGGAACGGTTTGAACAACCGTTCCCTTTATCATTTTATGCATTAAGTATTATTTTTAAGAATTTTGCAATTTATTCTTTTGCTAAAACTGCGTTTGGCTCTTTGATTTGTTCTTTTTTGCTTTTTTTAAAGACTTTTATAACACCGTCATTTACCATATACAAAAGCTTTGCCAATATAATAATCTGTGCCCAACAAACCAAATACAAAAGTACTGTTCCCGCAATGCCGAACTCGCGACCTTGGAAGGTGCTTAATGTTTTCATAATTATATAATGATGCACCAAAAAGACTGCGTATGAATATTTTGAAATAATATCAAAAATTTTCTGCACAATTTCATTTGTTAATTTTTGTCCGACATAAGCCAATGCAACGAACAGGGCGTAGGCGGCCAGATTGGCAAACATTACCTGATAATTGTGGTTTGCTGCCGGAAGCATATAGAAAACCGCGGAAATAATTGCACCTATAATTGCTTGCCACCATTTAAATTGATTGATACGAACTGCGTACATGCCTAATATAAAACTATAAGATGCAACTATCAAATTTTTGTCAATCTGCATAGTCCAATTTTTATAAAATATAAGGAGTGCAAAATTAAGTACGGTTGCAACAAATAATGTGATTTTCGGGTATTTGTTTACAAGAATTCTATACAGCGGAAAAAGTACATAAATAATTACAATACATCCCAAAAACCACTCGCCGATAAGATAGATGGTTGGTGTGTAGCAGCCAAGGTATCCGTCCATTGCAAAAACAGAAAAGATTAACCGAAATGGCGATAAGCTTGTAATGTTGGCCTTCGCTTGATAAAACAGATAAAGATATAGTGACGCATACGCAATCCAAAACATCGGGAATATTCCGACGAATCGCTTAACTGCATACTTTTTAATATCTAAATATTCCTGATAATTATACATCAGAGCCGCGCCTGAAATCATAAAAAACATTACAACGCCAATCATTCCCCACTTGCCGCTTGAAAATATTGTGTTTGTTGCGACAATATTATTTTCGGGTATATGGCAGTAAAAATGATAGGTCACAATAAAGAGCATAGATATAACTCTTATAAAGTTAAGGTAAAAAATCTTTTGCTTTTTCATAATCTCCCCCCTTTTTATTGACTGATTTATATAAAACTACATATAAATCGTACAATACTTTAATTTTATTATAATGTTCTTTTATTAAAAGTTCAACGATTATTTGAATTTATGCTTAAATACCTTTTATATATCACAACAACTCTCGATGTGTAATAAACTGTAAAGAGGAACAAAATTTTCAAAAAAGGAGAAAAAGTGGGGATTCTCCTGATGAACTGTCTGGAATGGCTGCCAATCTATTTCGGAATCCTGAAGACCGGAGCACTGGC
>ERZ780207.1262-NODE-1262-length-22333-cov-3.248227_pt1 | contig 22333 bp, 24 predicted proteins | sample MGYA00510977_ERZ780207 | MGnify/ENA primary metagenome ERZ780207 (study PRJEB29588, sample SAMEA2151383) | human gut metagenome | biome: human gut; feature: human-associated habitat; material: faeces | place: Denmark | collected 2008/2010 ... | reverse complement strand
CAGCTTTTCAAGCGGCTCAACAACCATAAATTTAGAGCCGACAAGCTTTTCGTTTTTTCGGGTGGAAACAATAGTTCCTACTACTTTTCCTACTATCATTCTAACAGTCCCTTTCTGAATGTTGGCCCGAAGGCCTTGGGGAAGAGAAACGGCTTTCTCTTCCCCGAAAATTTTAAATTACTTCAACGAGGGAAGAATTTTTTCTACATCGCTGTGAGGTCTGGGGATTACATGTGTTGCGATAACCTCGCCCAGCCCTGCAGCAGATGAAGAACCTGCTTCAACAGCAGCATTTACGGCTCCTACATCGCCGCGTACCATTACGGATACGAGACCTGAACCGATTTTTTCTGTGCCGATGAGCTCAACATTTGCAGCCTTTACCATTGCGTCTGCTGCCTCAATTGCTGCAACAAGACCGCGGGTTTCTACCATACCTAATGCTTCAAGTGCCATTTTTTTAACCTCCTTTACCTCTGGTGTTGCCTCTACCTTTTTTTCTGTCGGTGCCGAAGCCGCCGCAGTTTTTGCGGTAGTTGTTTTTTTAGCAGTTGATTTGCTTGTGCTGTCGGTTGTTTTTTTAGTTGTACTCATTATTTAGTACCTGCTTTCTTCATACGAGATGCGCTGAGCTTAAGCAATCTTTGCACCTCTTCGTGAGGACTTGCGATAACGGCGTGTGACACAGGTTTTTTAATGGCGTTTGCCATCGCGTTTTCGACCGCGGCGCTTACCGCAGACACCTGACCCTCTACCACAACGGTTACAAGTCTGCCACCGAGCTTTCGCTCCCAGGTTACAAATTCAACATCGGCCGATTTACACATTATATCAAGGCAATCTATTGCCGCCGTCACTCCTGTAACCTCTATAAGTCCTATAGACTTCATAAACGGTTGCCCCTTAAACGATTAAAATTTAGGAAGTATTTTTTCTACGTCGGCATGCGGTCTCGGAATTACATGAACTGCTACAAGCTCGCCAAGGCGTGATGCGTTTGCAGAGCCTGCTTCAACAGCAGCCTTTACTGCACCAACATCGCCGCGTACCATTACAGATACAAGACCTGAACCGATTTTTTCGGTGCCGATAAGAGTTACCTCTGCAGCCTTTACCATTGCATCAGCCGCTTCAATAGCTGCTGTAAGACCGCGGGTTTCTACCATACCAAGTGCTTCTTTCATAACTTTATCCTCCAAAAATTGTTTTAGTTTTTATCGAAAGCGTTTAGCTTTAACATAGGCTCCGTATCCTCTTCGGTTCTCGGAATAATATGACTTGCTACAACACCCGTCACATTTTCGGCGGCAAGCTTTGCGGCGCTCATAGCCGCTTCGACCGCATCTACCGAACCTCTGAATTTAATTGTCACAATAAGCGGAACCTCTAATTCGTCGGCATTGGCCGGCTTATTTTTGTCAAAATTTTCAACCGTAACATCTGCCGCCTTGCACCCTGCGTCGCATGCTACAAAAGCCGCTACTAAGCCAAAAACCTCAAGAATTCCAGTTGCCTTACCCATTTAATTCTCTCCTGTCTACTTGTTAACGATAGCAATTTTAAGCCCTTCCATTTTCAGGTTGGTAACAAGCGCCTCGTTAATTTGTTCAAGGGGATATTTATGGGTGATAAGCTTTTCAATAGGAAGCCCTATTCCCTTAGCGCGCTTTAAGAAATCAAATGTTGTTGCGTAATCACGCAGTGTATATACCCAAGAACCTACTGTTGTAATTTCTTTAGAGCATATATCAAAATGCGGATTTATCTGAGCGTCGCCGCCGTTAATAAAGAAGCCAAGCTCGCAAAGACCGCCGCCGTTGCGAATAAACTTGTAGATGTTGCTATGTGCCACGGGTGATCCGGTGCATTGGAATGCAAAGTCTGCAAGATAACCGCCAAACGCGTCTTTAACACCGTCTGTAAGAGCTTCGATACCTTTGTGGTTTTTAAAGTTTACCACAGCGTTTGCACCCATAAGCTTTGCAAACTCAAGACGCTTATCCTCGCCGTCAACGGCAACAATGTTTTCAATACCCATTGTGCGAAGAACAGCAATGCATATAAGACCGATAGGTCCGCAGCCCTGAACTACAACGCGGCTGTTAAAACGAAGTATTCCCGTTGTTTTTGCGCGTTCAACAGCGTGAACAAGCACCGCACACGGCTCAATAAGTATTCTTGAATCGAGGTCAAGGTCACTTACATTGAATATTGTAGAGCCGCCGCGAACCAATATGTAGTCACTGAACCAACCGTTCAGATGAATATCATCATCGGGAAGCAGACCGTAAACATCGGCGCCGCCCACATTTTGTTTGTTAAGGTCAAACATTGTAATATCGGGATTATCTTTGAAAATCATACAGGTAACAACCTTGTCGCCTATGTTAAGCGGCTTACCTGCCGAATCGACCTTTACATTTTTACCCATTTTAACGATTTCGCCTGTGCCCTCGTGACCGAGTGCTACGGGGATAAGACCGAACGGGTCGCGTTTAAATTCGTGAGCATCTGTACCGCAAACGCCGCAGCCCTCAACCTTTACAAGAATATCATTGTCGCCTACCGTCGGCATGGGATATTCTTTAATCTCAAATTTTTCAAGGCCTGTAAGCATTGCAACATGTGCCGTAGAAGGAATTGCGCCCGAAGCTGCGGGTGCCGACGACGGTTTGCCGTTCATGCCTTCAAGCACCTGCCGTACAATCTGCTCTATGTTGGAAGAATTTATATCCATTACAGATACTTTCCTTTCTCAAAAATTTCTTTACCGTAGGCGGCCAAAGCCGTATCCTGCTCTTCACTGCCTCCGCTTACTCCCAAACCGCCTATTATTTTACCTGTCGAGTTTTTTAATGGCTCGCCGCCTCCGAAAATTACAATTTTACCCTGATTTGTAAACTGTATTCCGTAAAGCGAGCCGCCCGGTTGTGCCATGGGTTTGAGCGAAGCGGTTGACATTTTAAGCGATACTGCCGTAAACGCCTTATTTACTGCTATATCATAGCTTGCTATATAGGAATCGTCCATACATTCCGCCAAAACGGGATGCCCCGCGTTGTCGGAAACAGCCACAACAGCACGCACGCCCATATCTACTGCCTTTTGTTTTATCTTTTCGGCAAGCAAAAGCGCTGTGTCAAGGGTAACATTCTGCGAGGCCCTTATCTGTTTTACAACCTTGTCAGCGACAGATTGTAAAGACTGTTCATTCATAATCATTTACCGAGCTGTTCGATTACGCGTTTTGTAATCTCCGAAACCAAATCGGAATTTTCTTTTCCGCAGGTGCAGCTGTTGCCGCAGCCGTGACAGCTGGGCTTACCGTCTTTAGCGTTGGGGCAAAGATCTGCGGGATGCTTACCCTTAAGACCGAACTGACGGCGAATTTCATAAAGGCGCTGTACCTGAGAGTCGGAAAGCTCTTTCGGACCGCCGAGCTGCTTAGAAATGTAAAGAAGCTTAGCATAAAACTCTACAGATTCCATTTTGTGGTAAGCGGCAAGAAGTGAATCCGAGAATGTAAGAGCGCCGTGATTTTCAAGAAGAACTGCGTCAAACGATTGCAGATATTTTGAAACTGCGTCGGGGATTTCTTCGGTAGAAGGTGTGCCGTATTCGGCAATCGGTACGCAACCGAGCGCGATTACCGCCTCAGGCATAATGGGCTGAGTAAGCGGAATGCCTGCAATGGCAAAGCCTGTAGCGTAGACAGGATGAGCGTGAACAACAGCGTTAACATCGGGGCGCTCCTTGTAAACACGCATGTGCATTTTGATTTCGGACGAAGGCTTAAAGCCTTTGTTTGCCTGAATCACCTTGCCGTTGCGGTCAACCTTACAGATGTATTCGGGGGTCATAAAGCCCTTGCTTACGCCTGTAGGTGTGCAAAGAAATTCGTTATCGTTAAGCTTTACCGAAATGTTACCGTCATTTGCGGCAACCATTCCCTGATTGTAAATGCGCTTACCGATTTCGCATATCTGTTTTTTGATTTCGTACTCGTTTACCATAGTTATTTCTCCTTAAACTTTAAATTTCGCTTTTATCTGTTATGATAATACCACATAAATGCAGTAAAGTCAACATAAAAAAGGTTATTTTTTTGGTTTTTTCTGTTATTTTCCTTGTTTTTTGTGGTTTTCGAGATGTTCAAGCACCTGTTTTATGCCTTTTCGTGTTTTGGAATCCACCTTAAACACCGTTTTACAGCCCGAAAGCCGCAACCAATTTTCTGCCCTTACGGGGTCTGCAGTGTCACACTTTGTAACAATACCTATAACCTCGCGGTTAACCATACAGGTAATGTTGGGCGGAAACAGCGAATACTGTTCGTCTGCCGCAATAAGCAAAGCCACAACATCCGCCTCGTAAGAATAAAGGCAAAGTGCGGCGCCGAGATCATGATTTTCGGCATATTCACCCGGCGTATCAATTAAAAATTCGCCGTAGCTTACAGACTGTGTTTTTTGATAGTGTGTTTCTTCGCCTTTAAGTGCCTGAGCAAGCGTTGTTTTGCCCACACCGCTTCGCCCTATAAGTATCAGTTTTTTCATCAGGTCTTAGTCACTTCGCATACTGTAAAGCCTAATTTGTTTTGCACATATTCGGTGATTGCCGTAAGCGAAGCCTCAACCTCAGAAACGGTGCCGGTAATAATAACGGTGCCGCTGAAACGATCTACAAAGCCAAGCTCGGCGCCCGAGGCTTTAATGGCAATATCGCCTGCAATAATCGCCGTTTCGCTGGGCGACACGGTTAGTATTCCGATTGCGCCCTTATGCTCTTGCGCCGGGTCTAACCCCAATTTTTGATAAAGTATATCGTCGGGGTTGGCAATTATATGAGCCAAGGTTATTTGCTTGCCAGGCACAAGCTCTTGTATTATGCGCGTTTTATCTGCGTCGAATTGCATTTTATCATTCCTTTGCTGACAAAATAAGCAAGCCGTCAACCGCCTATTTGTGTTTGAAGCCCGAACTTTTCGGCAGTTTGGGTAAGCACTTGCATAAGCTCATTGGTAGGAGATTTCAAATCACCCATACCGTATTCTCGACCGAGTCCCACATATTTGTCACGGCCTAAGCTGTGATACGGCAACAGATGAATTTCGTCCACATTTGGCAGACTTGACGCAAATTCGGCAATTTGCGAAATTTCATCGACCGTATCGTTAAAGGTCGGTATGACGGGAACACGAATTATAAGCTTCGAAGCTTGATTTGCTATGAATTTTGCGTTTTCAAGAATTCGTTCATTACTTTGAGTTGTAAATTCCTTGTGCTTAATCGGATTTATATGTTTTATATCCATAAGCACGGTATCAAGATATGGTAAAAATCTTTTGATTACATCAACGCTCGCAAAACCCGTGGTTTCAATGGCGGTATTTATACCGTTTTCTTTGCAGGCTTTAAGCAGCGCCACCGCAAAATCGGGCTGTAAGAGACTTTCGCCGCCCGAAAGGGTAATTCCGCCGCCCGAACGGTTGTAGTAGGGTCTGTCCTGCAAAACCTCCTGCAAAACCTCATCTACCGTCACATCACGCCCAATGGTTTTTGGCTTGCCGTTTTGAAGCATTGTCTGGATTTCATAAGACTGCGATTCGGGATTACAGCACCAGCGACAGCGAAGCGCGCAGCCCTTTAAAAAAACTATTGTGCGAATACCGGGGCCGTCGTGGGTGGAAAAGCGTTGAATATCAAAGATTCTTCCTTTTACGGAAAGGTCTGTTTCATTCAAAGCTAAAAACCTCCCTGCTCGGTGCGGTTGATTATGTCATCCTGAAGCGAACGCGAAAGGGTTGTAAACAAAGCGCTGTAACCGGCAACACGAACGACAAGCGATTTGTATTTTTCGGGGTGCTTTTGAGCGTCACGCAATGTTTCGCGGCTTACCACATTAAACTGCATGTGCATTCCCTTTTGATCAAAAAATCCTCGTACAAGCGCCACGAAATTTTCAAGGCCGCTCTGACCTGCCAGTGCGCTCGGGTGGAATTTCATATTAAACAGAGTACCGTTTGATGCAATAAGGTGATCAAGCTTGGCTACCGAGTTTGCCGACGCTGTCGGACCCTTAATATCTCGGCCTGCGGCGGGGCCTACGCCGTCGGCAATGGGTGTGTAAGCCGCTCTGCCGTCGGGTGTTGCGCCCGTTTGCGCGCCGAGCGGAACATTTGCCGATACCGGATAAAGCCCTGCTTGGAAGTTACCACCGCGCGGATTTTTGTATTTTTCGAGCGGTCCGGTGTATGTATAGGCAACCTCACGCGCAAAAGCGTCGATTTCGGGTATATCATTGCCGTATTTCGGCAGTTCGTTTATCATTTTGAGTATTTCACCGTAATGCTCTTTATCGGAGTCTGGCGCTGTATTCTTTGTAACCGTAAGATATATTGTTTTTATGTCGTCTTCGGTAAGCGTTTTGCCGTTTGACACAAGTTTTTGAGCGACAACCTTTGTAAGCTTTTCTGCCGCAGCCGAATCCATATCAAGACCGAAGTTGTTGTCAAGCGCCGCTTTAAGCTCGCAAAGCTTTAAAACCTTTTTGTCATAAACAAGGGTTTTTATTGCCGTAAGCGCATCGGTAACATTAGCGATTCCAAAGCCCTGCGGACCCGGACAGTTATAGATTGCGCCGCCCTCCTGCAGGCTTTTTCCGCGGCCTATGCAATCTTCTATCATGCAAGACTGGAAGGGCAAGGGACACTGTCTGGCGTGGGCTATATCAATTGCATTATCGGCATTTACAAGCAGTTTTATAAAATAGTTCATTTGCGCTTTATATGCGTCATAGAACTTTTCAAATGTAGTAAGTTCATGCCACTCGCCTGTGCGAAGTCCCACCTGAACGCCCTTATCTACACCGTTTGTGAAAACAAGCTCAAGCGGTCTGCACATATTGAAAAACGCCGCGTCATGCCAACCGTCTGTTTTGGCAGGAACCTGAGGCTCTACGCAACCGATTATGTTATAGTTGCGCGCATCCTCTAACGGAATGCCCCTGCTCATAAGAGCGGGAATAATAACCTCGTCATTATAGTAGGCAGGCAGGCCTACGCCCGTACGCGTAACCTCTGCCGCACGGAGTAAAAATTCATGCGGACTGCCGTTCCAAACCCTTACAGAGAACGACGGCATAGGAAGCATTACATGCAATGTCGCGTTGATGCACATAAATGACATATCGTTTGTAACATCGTTACCGTATTTATCCTGACCGCCTGCAATAAGGTTTTGGAACAGGCTGTAGCCTGCAAAGCCTTCGGCAGAGGCGGCGTCGCGAACCTTGTTGAGGTCGTTGAGCTTTACCCAAATGCAATCTACAAGCTCCTGAGCAAATTCGCGGGTTATTTTGCCTGCCGCCAAATCTTTTTCAAAATAAGGATTCATATATTGGTCAAAGCGACCGGGTGATATGGAGTGACCGCTTGACTCAACCTGCAAAAGCATTTGAACAAACCAGAATGACTGACAAGCCTCATAAAAGCTTTCGGCACCGTAACGCGGCACGCGCGCGCAGTTTGCGGCAATCTGCAAAAGCTCTTCACGGCGTTTTGCGTCCTGTTCGGAGGCCGCCGTTTGTTTAGCCAGCTCGGCGTAACGGTCGGCATAGCCGATAACCGCTTCACAGCTTATGATTACGGCATTTAAAAATGCAGAGCGTGATGCGTAATCCGCATCGGCGATATCTAAATTATCAAGCGCGGCCTGCGCCTCGGCAATAATGCCCTTATAACCTTTTTCTAACACCTTACCGTAATCTACCGTAAAGTGCCCGATACCGTTATAAAAGTAATTGCCTACCGTAAATATGTTATGCTCGATTGCGATAAGCGCCTCGGGCGACATAAAGGCTGTTGCAAGCTCGCTTGTGGTTTTTCCCTTCCAATAAGGGTAAACCTCGCGAAGCTTTTGCTTGGTTTCTTCCGATATATAAAACGGATCTGCCGCTCTTGTTGCTACGGTGTCAAACTCATTTTCAAGCCATTCGTAAGAATATTCGGGAAAAACCTGACAGCCGCGCGGTGCCTTTGAGTTGCTGCCTACAATCAACTCTTCGGGGCGAATGGTGATAGGCAGATTTTCAAGTATATGTGCAAAGGCTTTTGCACGGCGCAAAATTATAGGCTGACCCTCGGTAGATTTATAGCTTTCGGTTATAAGTACAGCGCGGTCGGCCTCGATTTCGGGCATTTTTGCGTAAAGATGGTCAATAAGGCGCTGTATACGCGGTGATTTTTCAATTTTTTTAGAATATGTATATGACATAAACGATACCTCCGCTTATTAGTTGCCTTTATTATACAAAAAAACAACACAAAAGTCAAGACAAAAACCAACAAAAACAAGAAAAATAAAATAAAAACAAGAAAAATATGTCTTGTTTGTTAGTGAACAGACCGTAATTTCTTTGTTTTTATGGGTATAAACACAAAAAACGGGCTGTAAAAGCCCATGCTTTTACAGCCCCTGTTAAATACTTATTATAAATTACTTTTTAAGCGCTATTGCCTGTTTCGCCTTTTCAGCAATGTTTACGGCACGCAGACCGAACTCGTCAAGCAGCTTTACGGCAGGACCCGAATGACCGAAAACATCGTTAACACCGAGCTTTACAACCGGCACGGGTACATTTTCGCAAACGACTTCGCTTACGGCAGAACCCAAGCCGCCTATTACCGAATGTTCCTCGGCGGTTACAATAGCCCCTGTTTCTTTTGCGGCTTTAATTATTATGTCACGATCGATAGGCTTAATGGTAGCCATATTGATTATACGCGCATTTATCCCCTCGCTTTTAAGCAAATCGTAGGCTTCGAGTGCTTCCTTAACCATAAGACCCGTTGCGATTACTGTAACATCGGCACCCTCGCGCAGTTGAACGCCTTTACCTATTTCAAATTGGTAGCTTTCATCGAACACAATCGGAACCGCAAGTCTGCCAAATCGCAGATAAACAGGTCCGTCGCACTCAAACGCGGCGCGCACAGCCATTTTTGCTTCGGTTTCGTCGGCGGGATTTATAACCGTCATACCCGGTATTGTGCGCATAAGTGCAATATCTTCGTTGCACTGGTGCGTTGCGCCGTCCTCACCTACCGAAATGCCAGCGTGAGTTGCGCCTATAATAACATTAAGATGCGGGTATCCGATTGAATTGCGAACCTGCTCAAAAGCACGGCCTGCCGCAAACATTGCAAACGAGCTTACAACCACCTTTTTGCCGGTTGACGCTATTCCCGCGGCAATGCTCATCATATTCTGTTCAGCAATTCCACAGTCATAAAAGCGTTCGGGGTAAGCCTTTTTAAATTTTCCGGTTTGTGTAGCCGCGGCAAGGTCGGCGTCCATTACAATAAAATCATCGCGCTCGGCGCCGAGTTCAACCAAGGCTTCGCCGAATCCTACGCGAGTAGCAACTGTTTTAACATCTGACATAAATGTGAATCCCCCTTAATTTAAAGCGGCAAGCGCTGCGGTGAGCTCCTGCATAGCAACGGCGTACAGTTCGTCGTTAGGTGCGGCGCCGTGCCAATTAACCGCATTTTCCATATAAGATACGCCCTTACCCTTTATCGTTTGTGCGATAACGGCAACGGGTTTGTCAACCGTTTTTGCCTCTGCCAAAGCCGCTTCAATTTCGGCGTAATTATGACCGTCAATGTTAATTACATGCCAGCCGAAAGCCTCAAACTTTTTATCGACCGGCTTTGCGCTGTTGACCTCGTCGATGGTTCCGTCAATTTGAAGATTGTTCAGGTCTATAAATGCCGTAAGATTTGAAAGCCCCTTATTTGCGGCAAACATTGCGGCCTCCCAAACCTGACCCTCCTCTATTTCGCCGTCACCGAGTATTGCATAAACATTGTAACCGTCGCCGAAATGCTTTGAAGAAAGTGCCATTCCTACAGCGGCGGATATGCCCTGACCGAGCGAGCCTGTAGACATATCTACACCGGGTATGTGTTTCATATCGGGGTGGCCCTGAAGCCTTGAACCGATTTGACGCAGAGTAATAAGCTCATCGGGCGAAAAATAGCCTCGCTGTGCAAGCACCGAATAAAGCGCCGGAGCTGCGTGACCTTTTGATAAGACCAATCTGTCACGCTTTGGATTTTTCGGGTCTTTCGGGTCTATATTCATCTCTTTAAAATAAAGATATGTAAGTATCTCGGCTATAGAAAGCGAGCCGCCCGGATGGCCTGCCTTTGCCGCATGAACACCTTCGATAATTCCGATGCGTACTTTACATGCAATTTGATTTAGTTGTTTTTCAGTAACTGCGTCCATTTTTTGTTTTCCTTTCGGTAAGATAATCTATAAAATCTGCCACTGCGCCGTTTTGCACACTGCATACCACCCTGTCGGCAACAGCCTTTACCTCTTTAGGCGAATCTGCAAGTGCGGCGCCGATGTCGGCCGATTTTATCATTTCGATGTCATTATAATAATCGCCTATGGCGTAACAACAACCTTTTTTTATGTTTAGAATTTCGCAAAGTTTTTTAAGCGCGTTTGCCTTTGAAACATTTTTGGAGACATGCTCAAAGTAGTGGCGAAGCACGCCGTTAATTGTTGCCGATGTGTCAACAAACTGCGAACTGTGCTCGAAACGCGAAACTATCTGTTTTACGGTTTCGGATTCGGCTTCATTTGCGAAAAGATAAATAACCTTATTCCAATTATAATCTAAAGCATGCTCATAATCAAGCGTAATTGAGTCAAGTTTTTCATATTTTTCATGGTCAATGGTTTCCTGACTCTCGTTAAGAACCAAAACCTTTTTGCCGCTGTGAACCTCTACGCCCACCGTGCCGCAAGCGTCTAACACCGCTTTTACAATGTGACGGTCTTTTTCGGGTATAAACGCTTCAAACAGCGTCCTATCGTTTTTGTAATCGTATATCATACTTCCGTTGGCGACAACCGATGGCGATATGCAATCGAGTTTATCGGTAACCGCCGATACAGCCCCCACCGTTCTGCCGGTTGCAAGACTGAAGCGTCCGCCCTCGCTTACAAAGTATTTTATTCTGTCAATATTTCGCTGCGGTATAAGGTCGTTAACCAGTAATGTTCCGTCTATATCGCAGGCAAGTAAGCATCCGTCAAATAAGCCCATGTTATCCTCTGCAATCTTTTAAAAAATCTGTAAAATACTTGGGTAAGTCGCTTGTAAATTCCATATATTCATGTGTTTCGGGGTGAATAAAACCGATTTTTCGCGCATGCAGGCACTGACCCCCAAGCTTGGTTATAACCTTATGCGGACCGTAAACATCATCACCCGCAACAGGGTGACCGATATACGCCATGTGCACCCTTATTTGATGTGTTCTGCCCGTTTCAAGCCTTAATTTTACATGTGTAAAGCCATTCATACGCTCTAAAACGCTGTAATGCGTAACGGCATTTCTGCCGCCTTCAACCACTGCCATTTGCTTGCGCTTTACGGGGTGTCTGCCGATAGGGGCGTCAACCGTGCCGCTGTCATTCTTTAAATTGCCGTAAACTACCGCCTCGTACTCGCGAGTAAGAGAATGTTCTTTTATTTGTTCGGCCAAAAAGTTGTGCGCGCTGTCATTTTTTGCAACCACCAGCAAGCCGCTTGTGTTTTTGTCTATACGGTGAACAATGCCGGGGCGCATAACGCCGTTAATGCCCGAAAGGCTGCCCTTACAATGATAAAGTATTGCGTTTACGAGCGTTCCGCTGTAATTGCCCGCCGCAGGATGAACCACCATATTTTTCGGCTTGTTCACAACCAAAACCGAGCTGTCTTCATAAACAATTTCAAGCGGTATATTTTCGGGTTCAACTTCATACACAGCCGCGTCAGGCAAAAATATTTCGACGCGGTCTTTGCATTTTAGTTTTGTGTTTTTTGCCGCTTTTTTACCGTTTACAAGAATGTTGCCCTGCTCGATAAGAATTGCCGCGCGCGACCTTGTTATTTCGGAATTTTCGGCCACATACATGTCAAGACGGCGGCTTTCGCCGTCGTCGGTTATGAGTTCAATTTTTTCCATTTTCTTCAATTTGCGGCATCTGTTGCGGCAACGCACGCTTTTGCTTTTCTTCTTTTATCAGACCTATAAAGAAATACAGCATCAAAAGCCCAGCGCCCACAACTATTGCGCAGTCGGCCACATTAAATACAGGGAAGGTAGGCCAAAATTCAAAATGTAAAAAGTCGATTACATTTCCGCCCCTAAAAATTCGGTCGATCAGATTGCCCACGCCGCCGCAGAGAACAAGAATTATCGCCCAAAACATAAGTTTATTTTTAACGCCGTATTTAAGCAAAAGCGCTATGCACACAAGCATAATAACTATGGTAACAGACAGCAACAACCATGTGTAGCCGCCAAGCATACCCCACGCGCCGCCGTCATTGTGAATGTAGGTTATATCAAGAAATCCCGGTAAAAACTCGTAAGATTTTGCCATCACAAAATTGTTCGAAATATAAACCTTGGTAAATTGGTCAGCAACCAAAACAAGTATTCCGGTTATAACCGCCAAAATATAAGATACCAAAAAGTATCACTCCTAATATTAAATGTCTTCTTCATCCGACTCTGTTTCGCTGTCGCTGTCGATATCAAACTCTTCTGAATTTATAACAAAGCCTGTTTGAGCGGCAGGCCTTTCGGTCACAGCTTCTTTTTCGGACAGGTCGTTTACCTGCGGCAGAGTGCCGCCTGATTTTGCAAACTCTCTTATATCTGGCAGTTTGTCAAACGACACTGAAACAGCCTTTGCAAGCTCCTCGGGGTCGGAGGGAACCGTGTCGGGCAAGGAGGCAAGTATTTCAAGATGCTCTTTATATTTGTTTGTAATTTCTTCTTTAAAAGCGGCAATCTCAACCTTCATTTTATCAAACAAAAGCTTTTGCCGATCAACACATTCCTGCGTTGCCTTTTCAACCGCCGATTTTTTCTGTTCTGCAACCGAAATTATTTTTTCAATGTCATTTTCAAGTGCTTGCTTTCTTTCGCCGGCTTTTTTGTCAAAGGCAGTTGTAAGCTCATGCTCCTGCGCGGTGATTTTTTGAATACTCTGCTCTGCGCGGGCGATAATCTCTGCGCTTTTTGTTTTTGCTTCTGCAACTATTTGGTCGGCAAACTTTTGCGCGCTTACCAAAATGTTTTGTATGTTGCCCTGAGAATTTTTGCTTTCTTCAAGCTCACCCTTAAGTTCGTTTATTTTACTTTGCATTTCACGCAGGGTCCGTTCAAACTGCTCATAATCTGCTTCAACCTTGTCAAGCAGAACATCAACCTCTTCCTGCTTGTAACCGCCCATAGATTTTGAAAATCTCACATTTCTGATTTCGTTTGCACTTAACATTTAAGGTGCCCTCCTTATAAAAAATAATTATATATATTTATTGTACCTCAATATAATTCTGCCTTTTTTTGAAAGCTCTTCACAAGCTGTTATCTCGAATCTTCCCTTTTGCCTTACCGTAAGCGTACTTCCTGAAGCTATAACGGCGGGGGGCTTTTGAATACATACCGAATTCACCGTGACGTATCCGTCGCAAATTTTTTCGTTTGCCTCTTTTCTTGAAAGACCGCACAAAGCCGCCACGGCACAGTCAAGCCTGAGTGACGCCACTGTTACGGATAACGCCTGCTTTTGACCGAGACTCGGCAAGGGCATATCAAAACCTTTTTTAACCGTAACGCCCACTCTGCCTATAAGGCTTATCTGTGAAACTATGAAATCTGCAATGTCACTTAACACAAACACAACCGTTCTGCCGCTTTCGATCAAAATATCGCCCACGGTCTCTCGTGCAATTCCGAGCGCCATAAGCGCACCCAAAAAATCACGGTGTGCAAGCGCATCACATTTTCGGTAAGTAAAGGTTAACGCAGTTATGGGATATACGGGCGTGTCGCACCAATCGGGCAAAAACGCCAAAACCGTGCGTTCTGCCGCATCGTAACCGCCGTAAAACGCATAACCCTCTTCACATTTCAGGCACCTTGTTGCCGTTGCGAGTTCATCAGGCGTTAAAAAGCCGAAAAATTTAGGGGCAGAAGTTTTTTCACAGAGATATTTTAAATCTTTTAAGCGGGCAGGCAAAAGCTCGCTGTCCATCAGAAGTAAATTTTACCGTCTTCAAAATCCTCGAGCATAAGCTCGCCCATAACATCAACACCGCGCGCAACAATAATGAAAGTGTTTTTTGCCACCTTGCGCATATTGCCACCGTTGGCATAAGCCGCGCCGCTTAAAAAATCGACTATTCTGCGCTGAATCTCACGCGGGGTTTCCTCAAGATTGAGAACTACGGTTTTGCCCTCGTTCAAATGGTCGGCTATGGTTGTAACCTCGTCAAAGCGTTCGGGTTTTACAAGCACAACCTGCAAGGCTGTTTGATTTTGAGAATAGTTAATTGTTTTGGATTTTATGATTTTAGGTGTGGTTTCTGCTTTTTTTGAATAAGAATAGCTTTCTTCTTTTACCTGCTTTTGAGGGCGTTCTTCCCTTTCAACCGCCTCGTCCTCAAACTCATCATCATCGGGTATGGTCATAATATTTTTTATGCTGTCCCAAAGTTTCATAAATACACTTCCCTTTTTATATTTTAAACATTGTAATTCCGTCTGCCGAAAAGTGCCGTTCCGATGCGCACCGTATTTGCGCCCTCCTCAATCGCGACCTCATAGTCGTCAGACATACCCATAGATAAAATATCCATACTACTATTATCTATTTTTTTGGCTCCGATGTCAATAAACAGTTTTCTCATTTTTGCAAAATACGGTCGGTTTTGCGAGGAATTTTCACAAACAGGCGGTATTGCCATAAGTCCTTTTATTTGAACACCGCCGAGCTTAGATATTTTTTCGGCCGCAGTCAAGGCTTCATCATAGGCAAAACCCGATTTACTTTGCTCGTTACCGATATTTATTTCAAGAAGAATGTCCATATGCTTTTCGTTTTTCTGTGCCTGACGCGAAATTTCTTCTGCCAAGCGGTAGGAATCTACCGAATGTATAAGCTCAACGCGGTTGATAATATCCTTAACCTTATTGGTTTGCAGATGACCTATAAAATGCCTGTGTACCGGCAAATATCCGTCAAATTTTGATAAAAATTCCTGCACACGGTTTTCGCCTATATATTTAATTCCCGATTCTATGGCATGATTTATAACGCTTATGTCAACGGTTTTTGTTGCCGCAAGCAATGTTATGTCCTGCGGTTTTCTGCCCGACCTTTCGGCGGCGCGTGCAATGTTTTGGGTTATTATTTTAAAATTTTCGTCAAACACCTCAATAGACGATTTTTCCATCATAAAGCCTCTTTCCCTTAACTACAACCTCATCATAAAGCCTAAGCACCGATTCGTTGCTTGTTTGCTGTTCGCAGATTATATATTCGTCGGTGCGGTATATAACATTTACGGTTACAAATTTAACCGTCTGCCCCGAGCGCACAAACACACCCGTTTTGCCGTCTTGAACACGAAGTGCCTTTGACGGAATTTTCAGCCCCGAATAGGTGTTTTTTATAACCTTCATTTCACCCTTTCGCATGGTGGCAAGCTCACTGTTCATTTGCCGACAGGAGAATATTATAACAGCTCGGTCGCCTGCAGATGAAGCGTTTATTTTTTCAACCGTTACATCAAGCTGCGGACTTGATTTTACGGCGGTATCTATTTTAAGGCTGTCCCCTGCCTTGTAATTCAAAGAGTCGTTAACATCTATGCTTGCCGCAATATACCAGGTGTAACCCGAAACGATTTTACCTATGGCCTTTTCGTCGATCGGCGAAGGCTTTAACGCGTCTAAAAATTCGGGCGTAATGCTTTCAATGTCACTGCATAAAAGTGTATTTTCGTAACCGTCGGTGCCCGACACGAAATAGCCCGCCGTGTCGGATGTTATATGCCCTATCGGTTGCGGTAACGACGCATTAAGAGTATCAAGTTCGGATTTAAGCTCATTAAGCCTTGCCGAAAAATCGGTTTGCTCACCCGTTATCATTTGCCTTCGGTTTATATTTGTAAGCAATGTATTTGAATTTTCTTCTGCGGTCGAAAATCTGCCCGCGGCGCAGTCGCGTATAAATGTGTTAAGAGCGTTATTGACCTTATTGTTTGCAAGCGTAATATCCGCCGCTTCAACATCATTATAGCCCTGCATTTCTTCGATGTCGGCAATACGCGATTTTAACTGTTCTATTCTGCTTACCGTAACCGAAGCATCGGCGTTTGAATAGATGTTTGCAACCGTTCCGTTTTTGGCAACGCGCTCGCCGTCGGACAAAACAAAATGCATTGCTCCCGCCGTGTCGGAGGTTATTATTTTTTCTTCACGAACAATTACACCGTTTATTCTGATACCGTCTGCCACCTCGTGATACTCGGCTCTTACCGTGGTAATCGGCTTATAGACGGAGGAATATATCTGATGTATTATAAAAACTGCGGTTATCAAACATAAAAATACCTTTAAAACCTTATGTTCACCCATAATTTTCCTCCGTTTCCGCAATTTTTATCGCATCGGCGACGGCGTTTTCGGTTTCGTCTTTATAAATCCATTTTACGCGGCCGTCTTTATTAAACCAAGTCAGCTGGCGTTTGGCATATCGCCTTGTAGAGCGTTTAAGATTTTCGACTGCTTCATCGAGTGAAGTTTCACCCTTAAAAAATCCGAAAAACTCTTTATGCCCTATTGCCTGAACCGCACCGCAGTCCAAATTTTTATCAAAAGCAATTTTTGCCTCTTCAAGTAATCCTTTTTCAAGCATTATATCTACGCGCCTGTTTATTCTTTCATAAAGCAGTTCGCGATTTCGGTAGGTAACGCCGATAATCAAAGCGGCGTAGGGCGACTCGTTTTTCACCGACTGCTCATCGTTAAAGCTTTTTGTGTTACCTGTGCTTTCGTAAATTTCAAAAGCCCTGATTATTCGTCGGCGGTCATTTTCGTGAAGCTTTGCCGCGGCGCACGGGTCTATTTCACTCAGACGCCGAAGCATTTCCGCCCCGCCCGCACGGTCAAATTCCGCCGCGATTTGCTCGCGAAGCTTTATGGCGGCAGGGCTTTCGATAAATTCCACATTGTTAACAAGCGAATTTATATAAAGACCCGTGCCTCCCACTATTACGGGAATTTTGCCGCGTGCAGAGATTTCGGCTATTTTTTTGCGTGCCGCTTTAACATAATCTGCAACCGTAAATGCAGCGCCGTAATCTAAAAACTCAATCAAATGGTGCCTAACACCCTGCATTTCGCTACTGTCAGGCGCGGCAGATGCAATGTGCATATCGCGGTAAATCTGCATAGAGTCGGCCGAGATTACCTCGCCTCCGAAATGCTCACACAGCGAAATGCCAAGCTCGGTTTTACCCGATGCCGTAGGCCCCGCAACGCAAATTATCTTTTGTTTTTTCATTGTATTCTTCCAAAATATTTTTCAAGGTCGTAACGCTTAATTTCAAAAGCCACAGGTCTGCCGTGCGGACAGTACATAACATCTTTATCACCGAGCACCTTTATTGCAAGGTTTAGTTTTTCAACATTTGATGTTACATACCCTGCTTTTATTGCCGCTTTGCAGGCAACGGTGTGAAGTATATCGTCAACCGAGTCAAGCTGAATACTGCCGCGGCGTGCAAGGCTTTGCGCCGCTTCACATATAATGCTGTCGGCGTCGGCGCCTTTAAGCATTGCGGGCACCGCGCGTACCACTACGGTTTCGTTGCCGAAATCTTCAACCTCAAAGCCGTAATCGGAAAGCAGTTTCAGGTTTGTTATAACGGCGGAGTATTCATCGCCCACAAGCTTAACCGTCACGGGAACCAAAAGCTGCTGTGTTTCAATATCTTGTGTGTTTTTAAGTTTATTAAAAATAATGCGCTCGTGTGCCGCATGCTTGTCAATGAGAAATATACCGTTGCCCTTTTGCGCAACTATATAGGTATTAAAGGCTTCGCCGATGAGCCTTACCTCGCCCTCGGGTGAGTATTCCGCCTCGTTAGCTTCGGTAACGGAACTTGCGCTATTGCTTGCCGTATGAAGTGTGGCAGCATTTTGAGTTGTCGGGCTTACAATTTTTTCGGGCGTAACATTAGGCTGAAATTCTTTGCGCAAAAAGAAGGGCGTTTTGTCAGACTGCAATCTTGCAGGTTCTGTTTTCGGTTTTATAACCTCTTCAACCGTTTGTTGTTTCTCCTGTGTGGGAAGCTTTACGGCGGTTTGCCTGTACTCCTCGGCACTCATATGCAAAAAGGTGTTCTTTTTTTGCGGTGTAACCGAAATTTCGGGTCGGGTATCGCCCGAAAGAATTGCGTTTTTTACGGCGTTGTAAACGGCGGTAAACACCCTCTTTTCATCGGAAAAACGAACCTGCATTTTAGACGGGTGAACATTTACATCAACCGTTTCGCAGGGTATGTTTATGCATAGCACAAACGCGGGAAACTTGCCCACCATAACGCTGTTTTTATACGCCTGCTCTACCGCCGCAGTAACCGTGCCTGACTGCACATATCTTGTGTTTAAAAATGTAAACTGGTACGCACGCGATGCACGGCAGTACACAGGCTTGCAGGCAAGGCCCTTAACCGCAACGCCGTCAAGGGTTAAATCAACGGGAATAAGCGAGTTTGAAATTTCACGGCCGAGCACACTGTATGCCGCCGACTGCAATTTGCCGTCACCCGAGGTTGAAAAGGTTTGCTTGCCGTCGCGTATAAGCTTAAAAGCAATTTCGGGGTGCGACAGCGCCTGCTGTTCAACAACCGCCGAAACGGTGGTACCCTCGGTAACATCTTTTTTTAAAAACTTCATTCTTGCAGGAGTATTATAAAAAAGGTCACGGACTATAAGTGTTGTACCTTCGGGACATCCGACTTCTTCGTTTAATACTTCTTGCCCGCCCTCGATTTTATAGTGCGTGCCGAAATCCTGCTCGGGTGTTTTTGTAAACATTTCTACGCGTGAAACAGCACTTGTTGCGGCTAATGCTTCGCCGCGGAAGCCGAGTGTTGAAATTCGGTCAAGGTCAACTGCCTTTTCAATCTTGCTGGTGGCGTGTCGCAAAAATGCCTTCGGCACATCCTCGCTCGCTATTCCGCAACCGTCGTCGGTTATTCGAATATAGGTTATGCCGCCGCGCAAAATTTCGACGGCTATGTGCGTAGCACCCGCGTCGATAGAGTTTTCTATCGCCTCTTTTACAATCGAGGCAGGGCGTTCTACAACCTCGCCTGCGGCTATAAGCTCGGCAATAGATTTTGGAAGCAGGTTTATTTTAGGCATTTTTGTTTCACCTCTTTTAAATAGATTTTGCTTTATTTGCTATGTCAAATAATACTCCCATAGCCTCAATGGGCGTTAGTGTATTTACATCAATCGCCTGCAATTCGCGCAGTATTTCGGTAGCGCCCTGCATTTCAAGCGAAATCTGGTCGGAGCCCGAAGTCACGGTTTTGTAGCTTACAATGCCGCTTTCAAGCGTTTGTTTAAGTATTTGTTTGGCGCGTTTAATTACCGAATCGGGTATGCCGCCGAGCTTTGCAACCTCAATGCCGTAGCTGTCGTCGGCGCCGCCGCGTACAATACGGCGCAAAAAGATTATGTCGTCACCGCGCTTTTTGACCGATATGTTGTAATTTTTAATACCGTCAAGCTCATTTTCCATCTCGGTAAGCTCGTGATAATGGGTTGCAAAAAGGGTTTTGGCACCCAGCTTTCTTTTATCGGCTACATATTCAAGCACCGCCTTTGCTATTGACATACCGTCAAAGGTCGATGTGCCTCTGCCTATTTCGTCAATTATAAGCAGACTGTTTTTGGTGGCATTTTTAAGAATATGCGCCATTTCACTCATTTCTACCATAAATGTAGATTGTCCGCCTGCAAGGTCGTCCGAAGCGCCTACGCGGGTGAATATGGAGTCAACTATGCCTATTTCAGCCATTTGGGCCGGCACAAACGAGCCCATTTGAGCCATAAGCGTAATAATTGCAACCTGTCGCATATAGGTTGATTTACCCGCCATATTAGGTCCTGTGATTATAGCACAGCGGTCGGACGAGGAGTCTAAATATGTATCGTTTGAAACAAACGGAGTTTTAATCAGTTTTTCAACAACAGGGTGTCTGCCGCTCTTTATGCTTATAACGCCGCTGTCGTTTACAAGAGGTCTGCAATAATTGTTTTCAACCGCAATTTGAGAGAGCGAACACATCACATCAAGCCGCGCTATTGCCGCGGCGGTAGTGTGCACACGATTTGCGGCCGCCGCCACAGTTTCACGAATTTGGTTGAATATTTCATACTCAAGCTGAAAAGCTCGGTCTTTTGCGGTAAGAAGCCTATTTTCAAGCTGTTTGAGCTCGTCGGTTATAAAGCGCTCACAGTTTGTGAGGGTTTGCTTGCGCATATAGTCGGCAGGTACTTTATCGAGAAAAGAATTTGTAACCTCAATGTAGTAACCGAAAACCTTGTTGTAACGCACACGCAGATTTTTAATACCCGTGCGCTCACGCTCGCGCGCCTCTATTTCGGCAAGATGTGATGTTCCGCCCTCCATATCGTTGCGGAGCATATCAACCTGCTCGTTATATCCTTTTTTAATTATTCTGCCTTCACGAACGGTGGCGGGCGCGTCCTCGCTTATGGCAGAATCTATAAGCTCTGCAATTTCTTCAAGTGTATCGATGTCACCGTATATGCCCTTTAACATTTTACAGTTTGAGTTTTCAAGCAACTGCTTCAAATACGGAAAGCGGTGAGCCGTGGAAGCAAGACCCAAAAGCTCCTTTGCGGTGGCTGTTCCGTAAACAATTTTGGTCATCATACGCTCAATATCGCGTATGCCGCTCATATACTCCTGCGCTTCGCATCGCATAACGGTATCGCCGCATAACTCCTCAACCGCGTTTTGACGCAATATTATTTCGGGTATTGAACAAAGCGGTTGCAGAACAAACGAACGCATAAGCCGCTTGCCCATAGCGGTTTTGGTTTTATCGAGAACGCCCAAAAGCGAGCCGCGTTTTGATTTTGTTCGCATGGTTTCGCAAAGCTCAAGATTTCTGACCGCGGTAATGTCAAGCTGCATAAACTGCGAAGCGGTGTAGATGTTTACATTTTTAATGGCAATCGTGCCTGTTTTGCCGTTTTCGTGCAGATAATCAAGCACTGCGCCCAAAGCGCTTTGTGAAACACTGCCGCGTTCTATTCCTATGTTTTCGGGGCTTATTACGCCGAAATTTTGACAGATAAGCTCTTCGGTTACAGACGGGTCAAAGCATTTTAAGTCGCGAACGCTTACCGCGCCGCTGAATTTTTCATTCAAAAAATCTGTGCAGGCTTGTGCCAAATTCGAATCGAGTAAAATTTCACTGGGTGAAAAGCGCATAATCTCGTTATAAAAACGCCCGTACATATCTTCACCCGAAATCTCGGTTATATGGGCGTCACCCGTAGAGGCATCGGCGAAACACACGGCGATTTTATCGTCTTTATAGAAGGCAGCGGCCAAAAAATTATTGCGCGCCTCATCAAGCATTTCACCCTCAATAACCGTACCGGGCGTTATAATTCGCACGACATCACGCTTTACAATTCCCTTTGCAGTGGCAGGGTCTTCGACCTGCTCGCATATAGCAACCTTGTATCCCTTTTCAACCAATCTGGAAATATAGCTTTCACAGCTGTGATAAGGCACTCCGCACATAGGCGCGCGCTCATCAAGACCGCAGTCTTTGCCCGTAAGTGTGAGTTCAAGTTCTTCAGAGCCTGTTTTGGCGTCTTCGAAAAACATTTCATAAAAATCACCTAAACGGTAAAAGAGTATGCAGTCTTTGTTCTGCTCTTTTATTTCCATATATTGACGCATCATAGGCGACAATTCTGCCATAGCTTCGGTCCCCTTTGGTTAAAAATTACAATCTTGCTTTTACTCTTTAAGCGAAAAGTGTCGCAAGGCACTTTTCAAGACTGAAAGGGTATATTAAGGGAAAACATTGCAGTCAAAATCGTCTGATTTTGCGAAATGTTGTCCCGTAGGTTTTTCGTTTTTGTGTGGCTGTGCCGCACAAAAACTCCTCTTAAAGCGAAAAGTGTCGCAAGGCACTTTTCAAGGCTGAAAGGGTATATTAAGGGAAAACATTGCAGTCAAAATCGTCTGATTTTGCGAAATGTTGTCCCGTAGGTTTTTCGTTTTTGTGTGGCTGTGCCGCACAAAAACTCCTCTTAAAGCGAAAAGTGTCGCAAGGCACTTTTCAAGGCTGAAAGGGTATATTAAGGGAAAACATTGCAGTCAAAATCGTCTGATTTTGCGAA
>ERZ780207.1261-NODE-1261-length-22337-cov-4.700565_pt1 | contig 22337 bp, 18 predicted proteins | sample MGYA00510977_ERZ780207 | MGnify/ENA primary metagenome ERZ780207 (study PRJEB29588, sample SAMEA2151383) | human gut metagenome | biome: human gut; feature: human-associated habitat; material: faeces | place: Denmark | collected 2008/2010 ... | reverse complement strand
CCGCATTTTCGGCTGAATCTTAAAAATTCATCCACGGAAGTTTGGCGGTGTCCCATTTTATAGATTTGTATTGTTTCGACCGTCGGTTGCGTTCCTTGATTTTCAACGCTATTGAAAAAATCGAAATCGCCATGCGCGCCAAAATTGTGCAAGTCTATGCTGAATCCACTCATGACAGCCATTGGTATGATGATGAAAGCTTTTTACCGTTATACGATTGATGACTTGCTCGATCATATTGAAAATGATGTTGAACGCAGCAACGAGGATTTTATCAAACACTACAATACAAAATACTATAAGCCACCCATGCCTCCAAGTTGGATGGCTTTGGAAGTCGTGTCGTTCGCAACCCTGAGCAGACTATTTCAGGCTCTCAAATCCGATAAGCGCAAGAAGTACATAACACATCAGTTCGGGCTTAAGAAAGTCGATATTTTGGAAAACTGGCTTCACGCCATATCCAATCTCAGGAATTGTTGCGCTCATCATAGCCGTATATGGAACCGCCGCTTCATGGTAAGCGTCATTCTTCCCTACAACACCATTTATCCGTTTATGGATAGAACCACTATTCGGACAATACGTACCAACAAACTGTTTGCGATTCTTTCCTGTATAGCATATATCCTTTCCATCATTAGCCCGGATAGCGATTTCAAGAGAAACCTGAAAGAATTACTGAAATCCAACTGCCGCTTGCTTGACATTAAAGACATAGGATTCCCGGATAATTGGCAGTCGCTTCCCGTATGGCGGGATTGATAATCCCATACCTTGAACTGCTATTACTCAAGTTTCGGATGTGGATAAAAGATTGAAAATTCGATTATAATGCGTCTGCTTCCGCGGACGGTCTGGCCGTCCTGCAAGACTCGCGAAGCGAGGCGAGCCTCGTTCAGCAATGATCCGGCTCTAATTTCCACAGCCGATTTTTCATTGAAATGATTTTCTTCGCGATTCTGCGAGAAGCGCACGAAGTGACGCGCCATAAAGTTCTGCGTGAGAAAAATCAACTCAGCACAAATCACGTCACTTTCTACTCCTCCTATTATTCCTATAATTTTAGCACCTTGATTAGCAAATATCAAAAATAATATGTAACTTTGCAATGTAAGAAATAAATGACACATGACTAAAGCATTACTTCTTTTTTGGATATTCATATTCTGTGCAAATTGTTTTGCACAGAATACTTCGCAATTGCAACTTAAAACATCAACATTCTCTCCCACAATGTTCACTCCCAGCACATATACTCCACAACAACCTGATGTATCGATTTTACAACGCTCTTTGGATCGTCAACAGCAAAGAGATTATGATGCTATGGACGCTTATAATAAACTTGTAAAATTATGTCAAGAAACTGCTAAAAAAATTCCCCCTGCAGAGGCGGATTGGTTCAAATCTTATTGTGACTCTATATGTAATGAGGTAAATTCATATATGAGCTTAGGTTATACCGGATCTGCTATGAGGCTATCTTATGATTTAATGTCGGATCTTCGGTCTAATAAAAATATATTATATCGCATTGATAGTTATAAACGCTATTGCGATGATATTCAAGATCATGGGTTGTCGTATTATCAAAATGGACAGGTCACACAAACTGCTTATACATGGTTCTGCATGACAAATCCCTATAAGTTTAACCCTACTTATGATGAAGTAACAAGTGAATTAACAGGTTATAAACCAGTTCATGTATCATATTTATATCCCAGTATTGATTGGCAAGACGCTTCCCAATTTATAACATCGCGAGGACGATCAAAAGATGATATTGAACGTATGTGGTATTTGTATTTTGATTTTAGTCCAGATCGACGATCATCGCTCCGTCAAGAATTTGACGTTACAAAGTTTTGTTTGGATTATCTTATTTCATCTTACGAAAATCCAAATATAAATCAGTATGAAAAAGAAAATATCGCCAATGAGATCAATTGGTATATGAAGATATTATCAGATGATAAAAATCAGATATCTTTTGATGCTTTTGTTGAAAATTTAAAAAATCAATATGTTATTGAACCTATAAGGCATCATTCAAAATCTGGTCAAAAGAAACATCCTAAAAAGAAACGTCATTCCAAGTCGAGAAGGTGATAAATGCCGCGTTCTGAGAAATATTGATGGATTAATTGATTTTAATTTTTTATTAAAATAACACCAATTTTTACTTTTTATAATAAATTATGTATTGTAAACATTGTGGAAAACAAATAGCAGATGATTCTGTTTACTGCCAATTTTGTGGAAGTAAACAGGATATTGACGACGCATCGAAATCTGATCGTCAGAATGTAAAAGTTGAATTGGAAGGTGAACTAAAAACGACCTTTTCTCCTAAATTTCCTGAATTAACGGGATTGCAAAATTTTTGCAAGAATAATATTGCTATATTACTCATATACGGTATTTGGTTTGTTCTGAATTTTATACTATTAGTAAGTGGAGATGGAAGAAATGGATTTTGGCCTCATCCATATCTGCATAGGGAAACTCTTGCTGAACATTCGTATAAACAATACCTACCTTGGTCGGATAAATTTGTAGATTCAAAGTTTTGGGATTTAGGTCCGGAAGAAATCACATTGGATTGGGATATAGATAGATATGGATGGTCTGAGTTTCTAACATACGTTGTCTTGATACCTTTAATAATCATTGCCATCCGTTATATTTATAAATATTTTAAGAACAAATCGGAAACGACAAAATTTGACCCGTCAGAAGGATTAAGACGAGATTAGTAATTTCAAAAATATGATTTACCTACTCGTGTACCTAATAAAATATCTTCCTAAAGAATGCTTATATCTTTTGCACATGATTGTAAAACAATGATATAAGAGCCCACAAGATGGCGTAATTTTTTGCCAAGAGTATTTTGTAAATCAAAGATAAAATATGCATTTTGTATTATCAAAAGACTGTAACCAGACATAGTTTTTGATAATGACGAAATAAACGATTGCCGAGCATACGATGAAAAATCTGTTTGTTAGGAATTTTTAAGGGTATAAGGGGGAGGGGTTCGGTTTTTTTTCGTAATTTTGCAGATTGATATGTACTGAGCTGACGGATTTCGCTGCGCCTTAAACGTTATATTGGCGCACCCGGTTCCTTTCCGGCGGATTTCGCTGTGTTTCATGCGCTTTCCCGGCGCATTTCATTCCGCAGCGAAAACGCTCCTCCGGCGAAATAGAGAACACCAGGCTGACGGATTCGGGGCAATTCCGGCTCTTTATCGAAGTTAAAACAAGTATATTATGAAAATCGCTATTGTTGGATACGGCCGCATGGGCCATATTATTGAAGAAGTAGCCCGCGGGCGCGGACATGAGATAGTCTGCACCATCGACCAGGGCGAGGAGGAGAAGTTCTCGTCGCCGGAGTTCCTTGGTGCCGACGCCGCCATCGAGTTTTCCGTCCCCGGGGCTGCCGTCGGCAACCTGAAGCACTGCATCGGTGCCAAGGTGCCGGTAGTGTGCGGCACCACCGGATGGCTGCAATACCTGCCGGAAATCGCCGACATGTGTCTGGCCGAGGGCGGACGCCTCATCCACGCCACTAACTTCTCTATAGGCGTGAACCTCTTTTGGGCATTCAACCGCTACATGGCGCAGGTTTTCTCCAAATTCCCGGAGTATAAGCCCACCCTTTCCGAGACACACCACGTCCATAAGCTGGATCATCCGTCGGGCACCGCCATCACCACGGCCGAGATGACCGTAGGCGCCGACACGCTGCTGAAAAGCTGGCGGGAAACCGACGCCGAAGTGGCCTCGGACGTACTGGCGGTCCACTGCGAGCGCCGCGGCGAAGTGCCGGGAATCCACTCCATGATGTGGGACAGCGCCGACGACTTCATCGAGCTGACACACAGCGCCAAGTCGCGCCGCGGTTTCGCCGAGGGTGCCGTGCTGAGCGCCGAGTGGCTCGTGAAGCAGAACCCCGCCATGTACGGCATCTCCGATATGCTCGCCGACATCACACATACCGCCGGAATCTTTAAGTAAGTTGACCATCTCTATTGAACAATGAAAGAGGATACTAAGACTCCCGGAGCCAATGGCAACGGCGCTCCGGAACAGGACAAAATAGAACTTGAAGGACAAGGATTTATGGCGGATTTCCGCCGCCGCATCCGCGAAGTGAAGACACTGCGGTGGATTCGCTTCATCGTGGTGTCGATACTCTTCTGCCTGTGGGTAGTGTGGATGGGCAACGCCTGGCTGGGGCTCTTCTGGCTCCTGCTGCTCGACATATACATCACCGCCTACATCCCCTGGACATGGTGGCGCAAGAGCAACAACCGTGTGGTCCGCACCGTCATGAGTTGGGTGGACGCCATCGTCTACGCACTGGTGCTCGTCTATTTCATCTTCATCTTCCTGGGGCAGCAGTACAACATCCCCTCTTCGTCGCTCGAAAAATCGCTGCTCGTGGGCGACTATCTGTGGGTCAACAAATTCGTCTACGGCCCGCGCGTGCCGCAGACGCCGCTCCACTTCCCGCTGGCGCAGCACACCCTGCCGATGGGCCTGGGCAAGAGCTACATCGAAAACCCGCAGCTCAGCTACCACCGCCTCCCCGGCCTGCGCTCCATCGACCGCGGCGACATCGTGGTCTTCAACTATCCGCAGGGCGACACAGTCTGCCTTAAGATACAGAACCCGGATTACTACCAGATAATCAACGAATTGAAAAACAGCGGCGTGGAGAATCCGCGCGAATACATCCGCCGGCATCCGGAGCAGTTCGGCGAGGTGATATGGCGTCCCGTCGACCGCCGCGAAAACTATGTGAAGCGTGCAATAGGCCTTCCCGGCGAACGACTCAAGATAGCCGACGATGTAATCTACATCGATGGCCGACCGATAAAGAACGCCCCTGACGTGCAGTTCAACTACATAGTCTACGTGAAGCGCCCCATCGCCGACAGCAAGCTGCAGGAACTCGGCGTGCGCCTCGACGACCGTGGCAACGGCCCGCTCAAGGACTTCAACGGCAAACTCTATTACAACATACCGCTGACACAGTCGATGCTCGACGAAGTGAAGAAATGGCCGGAACTCAGCGGCGCCCCCGTACGCGAATCCAAATCCGGGATGTATGACCTCGGCGGTGTCTTCCCGCTCGGCTCCGGCTACTCCTGGACACGCGACAACATGGGCACGATATGGATTCCCCGCCGCGGCTCCACCATACACCTCACCCGCGCAAACCTCCCCATCTACGAGCGCGCCATCCGCACCTACGAAGGCAACAAGCTCGAAGTCAAGGACGGGAAAATCTATATCAACGGCAAGCAGACCGACTACTATACCTTCAAGATGGACTACTACTGGATGATGGGTGACAACCGCGACCGGTCGCTCGACTCCCGCTACTGGGGCCTCGTGCCCGAAGACCACATAGTCGGTTCACCGGCATTCGTAGTCTTCTCCGTTGACGACGAGAAGGGACTCTTCGGCGGCGGAATGCGCTGGAACCGCATCCTTTCCTCCGGAAACCCCGGCAAACACGTGGTCAACCCGGAGGCGAAATGATAAGTTATCTGCCCACGCTACGTCAGTGCGCACAGCTCGCCGCGGGAGCCGTCCCCGACGCCCCCCCGAAGGAACGCTACAACCGCGCGACGCTATGCGGCGCCGACGGGCGTGAGCTGCAACTTACCATCCCCGTCACGGGCGGAATCAACGCCGTCAAGTACGGCGACCCGCACTCATGGCACTGCGCCGACGACAAAAAATGGCGTCACCGCCATCTCGGCGCCATCAACGCCGCATACGGCCGCACCCCCTTCTTCCAACATCTCTTCCCGGAAATCGAAGCCGTAATAACGGACACTTCGGAAAACTCGGTAGAAGTGCTCAACGCCCGGCTCTACGGCGCCATGGAAGAGTTCATGCAGCTGCGCCGGCTCATGCCGCAGCTGGCGACAGGAAACGTTGAAACTCACCGCAAGGTAGCCGCCGAACTGTTCGACGCCATCCCCGCTCCTCCGCAAGGCGTCTCGGCGCTGCACTACATTTTTCACCTCGGGCCCGAGGCTGCCATTTGCGCTCTCGCTCCTCTCTTAAACTGCACCAAAACGCAATGAAAAAGATTAGAAAACTATTACTTACCATCACACTGCTGCTCGCCGCCGCCATCCCCGCACTGGCCGACGAGCTGCCAGACTATGCCGTGCCTGTAAAAGCATACCGCGGATACTCCTGGTTCATAGACGAATACGGCGACCGCCGCGTGATGACCTTCATACGCGACGTCTACGTATATCCTCCAATGAAATTCACCAACAAGAAGCAGGAGGAGTTCTACTGGCGCACCGTGCGCGACGTGCGCAAGACCCTCCCCTTCGCCAAACTCGCCTACCAGACACTCTGCGAAACATACGAATACATACAGACCATTCCCGACAAAAAAGAGCGTGAAGCACACCTCAAGCGCCTGGAACACGACATCTTCGAGCAATACAAACCCATAGTCAAGAAGATGACCAAAGGGCAGGGGAAGATGATGCTAAAGCTCATAAACCGCGAGACTGCGCAAAGTTCCTTCAACATAGTGAAAGCCTTTCTGGGCACATTCCGCGCCGGCTTCTGGCAGACCTTCGGCCGCTTCTTCGGCCTCAACATGAAAGTAGGCTTCGACCCCGTCCACAACAAGGAAGACGCCGTGATAGACCGAGTAGCCAACCTAATAGAGCAAGGCGCCCTCTGACCGCGCACCATTTTATAAATCTTATAAGTGATATGAGGCTTAAAATTTTATAAGATACTATCGGAAGTTTTTGTAGGGACGGATGTTTTTTTGAAATAACAGAGTCGAAATTTGCAGGACTCAAAAAATATCTGTAACTTTGCGGCGAGAAAGAGTGCGGGCGCATAAACGCCCTTGGAATCCGGTGAAAATCCGGAACAGTACCCGCTGCTGTAAGTTCTGTATAAACTCTCAAATCATGCCACTGGCTGTTCGACAGTCGGGAAGGCTTGAGGGTTGGAACAAGTCAGAAGACCCACCCATTCTCTGAATTTTGTACCTGCGGGACCACAGGATTACTTCATTAACCGACTATGCCATCCGGCACAGCCATTCGTAAAGTTTTTTATGAAGTAGTATATGGTCCCGATGCGTGATTTTCGCACCGGGATTTTTTTCTTAGGTTTCGCAGTCTCAACCTAAAAACTATAACTTTTATCTATAATCTCATCACAATGAAGCAAATTCTACCATGTGCTCTTTTCATGAGCGCAATCTGCGCCTTCGCGCAGTCTGAAAACTATGAACTCCGCGTCCTTACCTTCGAAGACCAAGACTACTGCGGAGGTACCAATTTCTCCGGGGGTAACGATTGGAGTTCCCTTATCGACGACCCCCAGTATGGCGGCAAGTTGCTCTACGGACAAAGTGGCATGGGCTTCAACAGCCTCGAAGAAGCTTATAAATGGACCGACACAAACAACACATGGCTTTACAGCTGTCTTTCCGAGGGCTACGGCTCCTGGTGCTATTGGAGCGGCGGCCACGCCATTTCCAACTATGGCTCCAAAACTATCGACGCTTATGGAGACTACCAGCATCAGCTGACTGTCTACAATCACAACGGTACGGATGACGTTTCCCGCACTGGCAACGGCCACAACGGTTCCGACAACTTCGCCGTACAGTTCGGATATTCCGACAACAGCGGATACGGCCTCGGGGAAGACGCCCTCCCCTTTCTGGAATTCGCCGACAATGAGGCCCGGGTGATTGATCACATGTGGGTGACCCTCAACACCTATGCCCTCAACTGCTATGTCTCCGGCAACGATCTGACGGCCAAAATCGGTCCCGACGACTGGGTAAAAATTGTCGCTACCGGCTATAAAAACGATGCGAAAGTTGGCACCGTAGAGCTCTACACCTGCAACGGACCCGAACACATCGTGACCGACTGGACCAAGTTTGACCTCTCCAGCCTCGGCGAAGTAAACAAGGTGACATTCAACATCACCGGTTCTTCCGACAATGGCTACGGTTTCTCCCAGCCCGCCTACTTCTGTTACGATGATGTGGCTGTCCGCTTCCCCATTTCCGGTAGCGAAACAGGTGTGGACGATATCTGTACTAAAGAAGCCGACGACGTATACTACGACCTGCAGGGACGCAGCGTCATCAATCCTTCCAACGGCATCTATATCCACGCCGGTAGGAAGGTTATTATCCGCAAGTAAACTCCAATTCCGTAGGCGGCACATTATCCTCTGACTTCTTACGGCATTTTTATATAGGTCATTGAAAGGTGGGCGTGCAGGATTAAGTATCGCAGAACGCCCTCCTTTCATTTTTACACCGTTCAACCGTGGCGAATACCCGCCCCAATAATTTCGCAGTCGCTGATTTCTGATTCGGTAAGGGTGATTTTTTTTGGCGAGAGATTTGGCGGGGTCGGGGAAAGGTTGTATCTTTGTGGGGATGAAACGTTTCTGGCTCACTCTCTGGATGTTTGCGGCTACCGTGATTCTCGCGCTGGCCAACTGGCCGGTGCCCGCCGACGACGGCCGCACACAGTTCCCTACCACAGGAGTATTGCGTATCCCCGTTGTTTTGGTGGATTTCGCCGACATGCGGTTCCCGTGGGATTACCAGAGCCGGGTGAACATGGCGCTCAACGGCTATCCGGGGGATTTCCCGGGCGCCGACGAGTTTACCGCCGCGCAGTATTTCAAGACGTGCTCGGGCGGACGGCTCGATGTCCGCTTCGAGGTGGCGCACATCACGCTGCCGAAGGTTTCATCTTATTTCGACAAGGGGGGCAACCGCCTTTTGGGCGAGTTCCTGGAGCTTGCCGCCGCCAAGGACCCGGCACTCGACTTCGCACGCTTTGACGCCGACCAGGACGGAATGCTCGACACCGTTATTTTCATCTATGCCGGAGAGTCGCGCACAAATACGGATTACTGGTTCGCCGACTGGAGCCATCACGTAGATTACACGACGCTGATGGAGCGCGTGGATTGCGGGCCGATAAGCCTTCACGGCAAGCTGCTGGACCGCTGTGCGCTGATTCCCCAGCAGTTTACCGACGGCAGCCCCGTAGGCATCGTCGGCCCGGTTTGCCACGAGGTGTGCCATGTGCTCGGCGTTCCCGACATGGCTACGCTTTCCCCCACCATCCCTTCGCGCACACCGGGGGTATGGTCGGTCATGGACACCGGTTGCCTCAACGCAGGCGGTCATTGTCCGCCGCTCATGTCGGCCTACGAACGGTGGTATTGCCGCTGGCTGGAGCCGGAGGATATTTCCCTTTCCGACGAGCCTCAACGGCTTGTGTTGCCCTCGGCCGGAACGGAGCGTAACCGCGTGCTGCGTCTGGAATTCCCGATAGAAAAAGACACAATCAGCGAGAATCCGCAACGGGAATACCTGCTGTTGGAGAGCCGCACGCAGCAGGGATGGGACCGCGAGTTGCCCGGCGAGGGACTGCTCGTGTGGCACGTGCTTTACAACCAGTCGTCGTGGGAATATAATGTGGTGAACACTTACGGCAATTCACGCGTCAGTCCGGCGTATTCCGACGTCGGCAACTGCGATGCGCTGTGGCCTTCGGAGCGCGGAATTTCATGGTATCTGCCGGAAATGAGCGACGAGCTGTTGCCGCGCCTGAAGTACAGGGAACCGTTCCATCCCGTACTCACCGACGTGCGTTATGACGCCCTGCGCCGCGAGGCCACGGCCATACTTTCCACCGCTTGCGAACGCCCGGAAATACCGGTAAGGCTCAACGAAGCTTTGATAACCGGGCATAGGCAGGTTACCGTATCATGGCAGCCATGCGAGGCCGACACGGTGTTTGTCAGCATCTGGGCTGAGCAAAATTCGGGAAAACCGCGCTATGTGGACGGCTGTTGCAACGAAGTTCACACCGCCGCCGGCGACACGCTCCGCGTCCTTAAAGTGCCGGAAGATTTATGGGAGGCGGAACACTACGTTTCGGTGACGCCGGTGCGCCGTTTGCCGGCCGAAGGGGACACCCTGCGCTTCATCCCCAAGGAACTGAATTACGCTTCCTCGATAGAAGACATCGCACTCCCCGCTGACGCCATTCCGCAATACTACACCATAACGGGCCTGCCGCTGCGTGAGCGCCCGACAGAACCGGGCCTTTACCTGCGACGCACCGGCCGCCGTACCGAGAAAATCTTCATACACTAATCACCACACCCTAAAGTCATTAAAATCCTTAACGACGCGGCCGCCGCGCTCAATTCTTTTTGGGCGTGGGACGGAAGAATCTTATACGCTTGACTATATGGCAGAGGCAGAGGATTATCATCATGAATCCGAGCTTACCGTGCACGGCGCCGATCGAGGAGTGCGTGAATGAGCCGAGCCAATGCCCCGTAGCGATGACGGCGGTAACAAGCGTGAGTAGCGTTATCCACCAGAGAATGCGCGTCACAGGGCTTTTAAGCTTGTGGAAGCGTGAAAACCAGTTGCTTGCACCGAAATGAATATAGATATGCCAGAAGCCGAGCGCCATGAAAAACGTACCGACCACTATGTGAATCCACACCCAATCCACACTACTGCTGCCGGTAGCCTCCAGCTGAATCCCGGACGCCAGAATAAACGCTGTAAACACCAGCAGAGTCCAATCGCCAACCTTAAGTTTAATTTGGAAAAGTGGAAAAATATTTGTAATTTTGTGAATTGTAAGTTTTTAACCTTAATGCCATGGAAGAGAAGAAGGTGCGGCAGCGCGCCAAAAGCAAGAAACTGAGAGTCACTTTCCCGGACGGGAGGGTAATCTGTTATCCGCGCGCGGTGGACACCTTCGTGGCTGTACTTCGCGAAATAGGATCCCAACGGTTCCCCGAAATAACGCTCGAAATGAGCCATCTCCCGCTGCTATCGCGCGAAATTTATCCGGAGTTCAAGAATTGGATGAAGCCGGTATGCGATGGCTGGTACGTCAACAACCAGTCTTCCAACGACCAGAAATACATGCAGTTGCGCTCCATCGGCAAGTCGCTCGACCTCGGCCTTACGGTAGAGTTAGGCGAGGATTTCGAGCCGCAACAGAACCCCGAGAAAGAGAGGACACGCAAGACTAAATCGAAACTATCGGTACGGCTCGGCGACGCCGACGAATGGCTCTGCGGCGCCAATATGCAGGAAACTTTCATCATGGTAATCAAGGAGATAGGTATCGACGAGGTAATGAAGCGTAACATCGGTTCCGGTGGGCGCGACCTCATAACACGTTACCGGCAATCGGCGGCGCAAGTCGAGATAGCAGACAACCGCTGGCTGAACGTCCCGGGCACCACGCGTGACAAGCTCAAGCTACTGAAAGTGATAGCTTCACACCTCCGCCTCAAAATAGAAGCAAAGCTTGAATAACGCTTCCGCCTCCTCCCCTTGGCTTAAAACATACTTTCCCAAAATACCGTTATCACTGGTAGAACCCTCGCTACCCGGCAACGGCGCAACGGCAATTATCCCAAGAAATGGCAAAAAAATTCGGCACTACATGGTGGGGGGAGCAGTGGCTCAACTCGCTGTCGCATATAGACTACAGCAACCGGCTTCCGCGCGGCGTCCGCTATGCGCGCAACGGATCGGTGCAGAGTATCGAGATAGACAACGGCACGATAGAGGCATACGTTGCCGGCTCGCAACGCATACCCTACAGTGTGACTATCGGGGTGCAACAGTTCGACAAAAAGAAGGTCAAGGCTTTCGTGGACCGTCTTGTGGAGCACCCCCTGCTGCTGGCGTCGCTGATGCAGCGGCGGCTTGACCCGGGTGTACTGAAAATCGCAGAAGACTCGGGGCTGAAGGTATTCCCCTCTTCTTGGAAAGACTTGCAGATGCATTGCAGTTGCCCCGACTGGGCCGTGCCGTGCAAACACATCGCCGCCGTGATTTATAAGGTGAGCGAGGAGATTGACAACAATCCGTTCCTCGTTTTCAGCCTCCACGGGATGGATCTTTTGGGCGAACTGAAGAAGCGCGGACTGCTCTCCGACAAGGCAGCCGGCAATCTTGACCCGATGCCTGTGGAACAACTGTTGCACTTCACGAAAGAGAAACGCGCCGAGGCGGAATGGAAAACGCCCGATACCGACTTTTCCACGCTGCCAGATACGGGAGGCGACCTCCTGGAACTCTTGCCCGATAATCCCTCCTTCTCGCTTGACGGCGATTTCAAAAAGATTTACACCAAATGCATGGGGACATTGTCCCGTGCCATGACGAGGATCCTCTCCGATTCCTTTGCCGCCGATGAAGGACTGGAGGTTTTCGAGCCGGGCTGCGAGGTTGCGTTCTCGCTCGGCGCAGAGTGCGACACGGAGACGGTGCTGCTTGATGTGGCGGGGAAAACGACGCGGTTGCCGTTCGCGGAGTTCGCCACGCGGTTGGGGATGCTGACGCCGGTGGCCTACGTCACGGCGCAACCGTGGGTTCCCGCCATGCACAAACTGTGGCTGCTGGCCGCAAACCTGGTGCGCCGCAAACTCATAGTGCCGCGCATCGTGAAGCTGAAGAAGGGTTACCGCATAATCTGGGAACCGGCCATGCTGCATCCCGACGTGCGTGGCGCGGTGGAGAAAACCGTGGCCTGCATACCCGATGTCGTGGAGGCAAAAAGGAAGGGAGTGCTCCGCGACAGCGGTTACTGGCTGCTGTGCGCGATGCTCGGCGCCCTGGTGGCTTCGGCCATGAAGCTGCGCGGCATCGGCGATCTGCTGTTCGATTTCTTCTTCCTTAACCGCGTGGAACTATTCTCCGGCCTGGGGCAACGTGGCGTGCCCGGCGGCATAAAGGTATGGACCGACCGGCTTTTCATGCTTGCCGGCACCGGCGAACTTACGCTGTGTGTGGAGGAATGCGACTCCGGATTCGAAGTGACGCTGCTTGTGGCCGCCGGCGAGGCGAAAGGTGAACTCGCCCGGCGTATGCCGCTCGCCTGGTTCATGGCCGACCCTTCGGTGGCCGACCGGCGTCTCGAAGTGATGACGCACCTTTCGGCTCTCACCGACTATATGCCGGAGATGCGGGAATATATCCTCTCTGGCGGCGTCCGCCCAATGAGGTTCACCACGCAGACTTTCGTGCCTTTCCTCTTCAAGACACTGCCGCTGATGCGCCTCCTCGGCGTGGATGTGGCGCTCCCGAAATCGCTCCACGAGCTTGTATCGCCGAAACTGGCGGTGAAAATCGGCACCAAAACCGATGCCGGAAAGAGTTTCATTCGCCTCGACGAGTTACTTGAGTTCGACTGGCGCATTTCGCTGGGCGACGAGTTTGTGAGCGTCGAAGAATTCGACACGATGATGAAACACGCCGGCGAACTGATAAAATTCAAGGGGCGCTACGTCTATACCACACCCGAAGAACTTGAAAAGCTGCGTAAAGCACTTGCCAAAGGCTCCGGTCTCACTCCGGTGGAGATGCTGGCGGCGGCGCTTTCGGAAAGCTACCGCGACGCGCCGGTGGAAGTCACCGCGGCGTGCAGCCGGCTGCTCAAAGAGATGCGCCGGCAGCCGTCGCTCCCCGTGCCCGAAGGGTTGCAAGCCTCGCTGCGTCCTTACCAAAAGCGCGGTTACGAATGGATGATGCACAACCTCAAGCTGGGCTTCGGCGCCGTGATAGCCGATGATATGGGTCTCGGGAAGACGCTCCAGGTAATTGCCGTGCTGCTCGCACTCAAGGAGAGCGGCCGCCTGGAGAGCGGCAAGGCGCTGATAGTGGTACCGGCCGGTCTGCTTGGCAACTGGCAGAAGGAATGCCTGAGGTTCGCGCCCGCACTCGCGACGACCGTCTACCACGGCCCGACACGCGAAACCGACAGCTTCGACGCCGACGTCATGCTCACCTCCTACGCCGTGATGCGCACCGACCGCGACAAGTTGAAAAAACTGAAGTGGGAAGTGCTCGTCGTGGACGAGGCACAGAACATCAAGAACACCGCCGCGGCGCAGACCAAGGCCGTGAACTCGCTCCCGGCACGCTGGCGAATAGCCATGAGCGGCACGCCGGTGGAAAACCGCCTGTCCGAGTTCTGGAGCATCATGAACTTCGCCAACAAGGGAATGCTGGGAACACTCAAAGAGTTCAATACCACTTACGGACGCCCCATACAGACCGAGGGAGACCGCGCCGCCGCCGAGCGTCTGAAAGCCACCACCGCACCCTTCATGCTGCGCCGCCTCAAATCTGACAAAAGCATCATCGCCGATCTCCCCGACAAGGTGGAACGCGACGAATATGCCACGCTGACGCCGCAACAGACCGCGCTCTACCAGAAAGCCCTCGACGAGGCCATGCGGCAGATAGAGGGGATACAGGGCGACGACCATGCATCGCTCTTCCGCCGTGAGGGGCTCGTTCTACAGATGATACTGGCCCTAAAGCAGATATGCAACCACCCGGCGCAGTTCCTTAAAACACGCCAGGCCGACGCCGAGCTCTCCGGAAAAGCAATGCTCCTGCTCGACCTGGTGCGCGGAATAGTAGACAGTGGCGAGAAAGTGCTCATTTTCACGCAGTTCAAAGAGATGGGACGCCTCATCGAGAAACTACTGGCCAAGGCCGACATCCCCTCGATGTTCTACCACGGCGGAACATCGCTGAAGAAACGGGAAGAGATGGTGGAGCGGTTCCAGAACGTCCGCTCCGACCAGGTGTTCATCCTTTCGCTAAAAGCCGCCGGCACAGGACTCAACCTCACCGCCGCCACCAATGTGATACACTACGACCTTTGGTGGAACCCGGCCGTCGAGGCACAGGCCACCGACCGCGCATACCGCATCGGGCAGCACCGAAACGTGCAGGTGTACCGCTTCATAACGCGCGACACCTTCGAGGAACGCATCAACGACATGATACAGCAAAAGAAGGAACTTGCCGACCTCACGGTAGGCACCGATGAAAAATGGCTGGCACGCATGTCCGATACCGAACTCCGCAACCTCTTCACCCTCACCACCTCCAATAAGTGATAGAACGAGCAGAGGGATGCTGAAGCTGATGCCGCGAATATGGAACGCAGGCCTCCCGGCCTGCGTAAAGTGCTGAACATGGAGAGGGAACCTCCCTCATCTGCTGCCATCAATGCAATAGACCATTTTTAATGACCAGATAAGCTGAAATTACAACACTACAGCAGACCGGGGAAGAGGCCTACCTTCCATATAATTCGGCCTCCCAACCAATTTCAGAACTCATAGCGGAAGCCGACGAGGGTACGCAGCGTCTTGGCGTTGCGGTCGCCGGAAGTCTCGATGGAGAGCATCGGTTGCACGGAAAGCCTGTTGACATGGAAGTCGAAACCGGCGTGTACGCGCTTTTCGCTCATGCGATATTCCGGAATGGTGGTGTATCCGGCCAGCACGTCGATGTTTTTCGTAATTTTCACCCCGGCACCGGCGTAGAAGCAGGTCTTGTAGCCGTAGCCGGAATCATAATGCGGATTGATTTTGCCGTCTATCATTACACGGTCGAAGAGCGTGTATCTTGCCGAGGCAAGCAGGCCGTAGCTGTGGTAATCGCCGTTGTAGCAGGCGCCGAAGTAGGCCTGCGCGTCGTAGTCGAGCGATTTCCAGTCCCCCTGGTAACCGGCGTATGCACGCAGATACTGTAACCCTATTTTTTCGGGGAAAACACTTTCTTCAAGTTTCACGGTCCAATGGCGGCGGAAAGTGAAATCTCCGTAAATGAAACGGGAATCGCGAACGCCTACGCCGAACTGGCAGAAAGCGGCAAGGGCGGAGGATAAGAATACGAGGGTAATAAGAAGTCTATTTTTCATTGTCCCGGTGGTCAATTTCAGGTTGTTTTGTTATGTAATTGCTTCGGAGGCGCGTTTGTCATAGCGCTTTGTCAAGGGCGGCGGAAAGTATCTCGTAGCCGGCAGGGGAGAGATGCAAGCGGTCGTTATACAGGCCGGGATTCGGTTTGCCGTCGATCAGAAAACCGGGATACACGTCGAGATATGTTATCTGCGGGTATTCTTTCACCTTTTGCTTAATGATTGCGTTGAAATTCAGGATATTGCGGTTTATATCCGGCGCGTCATTTTTTAAATCCCGCGGAAGTACCGAAAAGAGATACACTTTCTTGGCACCGAGTCCGATGACCGCCTCGATGTAGCGGCGCGAGTAAGCCTCTACATGCTGCGGAGCCATCTGCCAGGAATCGTTGGTTCCTATTTCTATCACGACAATGCGGCCGACGAAATAGCCGGCATATTGCTCCAGATAACCGATGGTGGCGCCGCTTTTCCCATAGTTTTCAACCATCCGTGACGGGAAATATGCCGGGAGATCCCAGCGGGCTACGAGTGAATCGCCTATGAAATCAAGGGTAGTATCGGCCTCCTTGTCCTCGCACGCAGGGGATATTGCGGCAATAAGAAGTATGAATAAGTATTTCAGGTATTTAGTCATCTGAATCGTGGAATTATAGTGTCGGTGTAAATCTTGGTACCGTTTAGGTTGACATGCACATCGTCATAAAAGAGAGTGCTGTCCGAATTGAAAGGCTGCATCAGCGTGTCGTCGAAGAAGCGCGCTCCGTAGCGGTGACAAAGCTGTTCGACCTCTTTTGCGGCAGAAAGACGCAGAGGTGGCTTTTCAACGTATTGGGGAGTAAAGATGACGGTAAGGTCTATGCCCTTGTCGCGGCATATTTTGAGGAACTCCTCGAAATCTTTCCGCCGCTCGGCACTCATGCTGAAATCGCCCTGAAATGCCCTTCGCGGAGGGAACGAAGGGGGGATTGGTTTCACTATCGTACCGTTCTCCCCCTTTATTCCCGCCGATATGAAATTGTAGAGCAGGATACGGAACCATATCCTGTTGAGGCGATAGAAATTGCTTTTCAGGAAGAGGCGTTCCCTCCAGTCATCGTTCTCCATGCGCCGGTCTATGTCTGCCATTCCCCGGCCGTAGTAAGGGGCGAGGAAATTGTAGCGGCCGCCGATGCCGGTTCCGTCAAGGTTTTCGGGAGTAAGGCACAGAATCACTTTGCGGGGTGTCTTTTGCTGCGTGACTGCTTTCAGCATGGTCAGATAGAAGGGGAAGGTCTGGCCATTGGCGCCCCCGTTGAAGACGGTGACTCCGATGGAGTCCTGGAGCGTGCGGGCGTTTATGCTGTTAAGCGCCACGCTGCTGCCCAGCACCACAGCATCCTCGTCGAAACCGCGCAGCACATGGTCGGCCATCTCGTAATCGCCCGGGAGCGTGTGGCTGTCCATATATTTCCTGAAGAGGAACCCTAAAGCCATGTCCAGCGCCAGAATCACAGCTACAACAACCATAAACCAAATTATTAGCTTTTTCATCTTTCTGCAATCTTAGAACTGGAAATAAATGAACTGGCCGCTCTGGAAATGTGCGCACAGCAGTATTACAATCACCAGCACCGCCGTGGATATGGCGCTGACATAGACATTCTTGTTGGAAGTCAGGGCTATGCCCCATCCTCGCTCGTTGCGTATTTCCCGCGCCATGAGGAGGGCGATGAGCAGCAGCGAGAGGGCGATGGCGGGTTTCCCTTCGCCGTTGAAGAGCATACCTTCGGGATGTGCCATTTTAGTCAGGGCCGTGGCGGCATCCCGCAGGGAGTTGGCACGGAAAACCATGAATCCCAGTACCCAGGCCAGGAAGGTCAGCAACATCGAAAAGAAGACACCCACGCGGCGCCACGGAAGACGGAACGGCAGATACTTCTGCTTGAGGATAAGCAACACCTGCAGCAGCCCGAAATATCCTCCCCACACCACGAAGGTCCATGCGGCGCCGTGCCACAGGCCGCTCGTCAGGAACGTAATCATGATGTTGCGGTGGTGCTTTGCCTGTGAACAGCGGCTACCGCCCAACGGCTTGTAGACATAATCTGTGAACCAGGTGGTGAGGCTTATGTGCCAGCGGCGCCACACATCCTTGACGTCGCGCGCCAGATACGGCTGCCGGAAATTCTGCATCAGCGTGAAGCCCATGCACTTGGCCGCGCCGATGGCTATCAGCGAATAGCCGCCGAAATCACAGAATATCTGGAAGGCGAAGAAGAAGGAGGCCAGCCAGATGCTCTTGCCGTTGTGCATGTCTATGTTGTTGAAGACCGCATCGACGTAAGGGGCCACGTTTTCGGCTATGCAGAGCTTCATGAAATATCCCCACACCATCATATTCAGTCCCGCCATAAGCGCTTGTGTACTGAAACGGTGCGTCTCGTGGAACTGCGGCAACAGGTTCTTGGCACGTTCGATGGGACCGGCCACAAGTTGCGGGAAAAACGACACGAAAAGCGCATAGGTGAAGAAGTTACGTTCCGGCTTTATCGTGCCTCGGTAGACGTCGAGCATATACCCGATGGCCTGGAAAGTATAGAAGGAGATACCCACAGGCAGCAGTAGCGTGAACTGCGGCACATACATCTTTATCCCGGCAAGGGACAACAGGTCGGTCACCGTGGCATTGAAGAAGTTGGCGTATTTGTATAGGAAGAGAATCCCGAAATTTATTATAAGGCATAGCGCCAACGACGTCTTACGGTATTTCCCGTTCCCTATCACCAGGGCGCAACCGTAAGTCGTCGCTGATGAGAGAAGTATCAGCAGCGCATATACCGGCTCCCAGTTCATGTAGAAATAATAACTGGCAATCAGCAGCATAGGGTTACGCCATTTGTGGGGCATGATCCAGTAGAGCAGCACCACAAGTGGGAAGAAAACGAGAAACTGAAGCGAGTTGAACAGCATATCTTAAAAATTGCCGGGAGTTCAAAATTATTATCCTACTAAGGAAACGGAGCGTGATAGAAGTTATTGCTTTACGCTTCCCGCCACCGTTTATTGTAGTAATGATAAAGTTCGGCAATCCGGGGATTGCCGAACTCATCGCTGTTTTTTATCCTGATGTTATTTTATCCGGATTTTGCGGGTTGCGGCGCCGGCCTTCACTATGTAGATGGCCGGGGCGAGGCTTTGCGTCAGCTCACCGCCGGCGGTGGCCAAGAGGCGTCCTTCGGTGGTGTAGATGGCGATGTCGGCATTCGGGGCTGTCACCTTCAGGGTGCGGCCCGTAACGGTCATCGTCACTCCTTCGCCGGTTACGTCTTCTATGCCGCTGCCCTTCTCGGCTACGCGCAGGTAATCCACTATTGCCGAAGTGGAATAAGCACCTTTGTGCGAGTGGAAGCAGAGGCGTACGGGACCGTCGTTCTTGTACGGCGTGAGGTCGCACGTCACCGGTATCCATCCGGCCTCGTCATAGTTGTCGAAGCGGGTTTCGCTGAGCGTTACCACACTGCCGTCGGCCTTGAGGAGCTCGAAACTGAGCGTGGTTTCGTAGTCGGGCACCACGTATGCGAAGAACGATGCGGTGGGTTCCTGTGCCCCGGTGATGTCTATGCGTCCCGAGGTGAGATAATCGTCGCGTTCGTCGGAGTTGTAGATGCCGTAGTAGGAGTATGCCAGTCCTGCACCTTCGTAGGGCACCACCTGGCCTTCGAGCGTGAGGTAAGCCATTTCGGCGAAAGCCCAGGTGCTGTTGGTCTCGGAGGAGGTCATGGTCCAGGAACCGTGGTCGGCCACTATATACTCGCCGGACATGGAGTTGAACCCTTCGGTGTAGGGGAGTGTCGATGGATTTCCCACGAGGACGATGTTCGACGACGAGGAGTAGCCTTCGAGGGTACCGTTGACGGCTTTGACGAAGTAGCGGACATTCACCTCGTCGGTAAAGGTGTAGGTATCCACATATTCGCACACGTCCAGGCCGGAGGCTATCTCCGTGGCGTCATAGTCGCTGTAACCGGTGCCGCGGTACACTTTATAAGAGAGGTGTGCCCGGTCTATGTAACCGTTGTTGTAACCCTGCGTGGGGGCGGTCCAGGTAACGCGTACGCCTCCGGCGGCAAGTTCGGCTTTTACGTCGGTGGGAGGCATGGGCATATCGTTGCCAACATAGAGGTCTACGGTCACACCGTAGGAGTCTCCGCCGCTGCCGGTGCATACGGCTTTATACTGGTACATTTCACCCTCTTTGGGATTGGTGTCGGTACATTCCAAAAGCATTCCGGGTTCCACGTCGCTCCAGCCGCGCACCTCTTTCCAGGCTAGGTCGGCGGCATCGTAGCGCGTCAGTTTCACGCTTATATTCTCGGTAAGGGGTTTACCGTCCACATCAGTTTCCGGCGCTTGCATCGAAACCAGGACGGGGGCATGCCCCATCGGGGCGGTGGCCGTAAATTCGGTGACGTCGGCCGGGCGCTGGCCCACGGTTATTTCACCGTCTGGATAGTTGCCGTACTCTCCGCGGCCGTCCACATAGACGATGGCACGGTAATAGTAGCGCCCACCCTTGCGCAGGTCGGTATCGGAATATGTGATGCGGCTTCCCGGTGCGGGCAAGACAAAGGATTTTATGAGGGTGAAGTCTGCGTCGCTTATGCTGCGGTGCAGTTCTATACGCGAAATATGGTCAAGGGGCTGGTCGTTGACTTCGCCCAAGGTGTGGTGTGACAGTGTCGGCGCCGTGAAGGCTATCTCTATGGCGGTGCCGTCGTCGTTCATCCGCGAGGTGAAGTCGCTCACCGGTGCGGGATAAACGGCGGGACCACTCTCTCCGGTTTCTATCAGCAGGTCGTCGAAGACCACGGTTTCACCTTTAGGGCCGTTGGTGGCCACTATGCGCACACGCGCCGTGGAGGCGCCGGCCGGGACATCGATGTTGCGGGTCACGTCCTTCCATCCGGCTTCCTCCCCTTTGATGGCCGAGCGGCTCACCCGGGTGTAGGGAGCGTCGTCGAAGGAGATGTCCACGCCTACCTCCGCCGTGTTGTCGCTCGTTGTCTGGTAATATGTGTAGGAGATTTTCAGCGCGTCCTTGCCCGCTACGTTTATTTTTCCGGATACGAGGGCGTTTTCGGTTTCCTCGCCGGTGGAGTAATAGCGTATGTTGGCGAAGGCGCCCTCGTTGCTGCGCGGCTTCAGCTCCTGATTGCCGAAGTAGACGTAATTGCTGAAACTCCATCGCGTGGGATAAGAGGAAGAGGAGGTAGTGGTCTCACCCCAGAGGTTGTCAGGCGTCCAGCTATAGCCGCTGCCTGTATTGAAGAGTTCCGAGAAGGGGAGTTCGAGGGCCGGGCCGACCACCATCAGGGGCGTCAGGGCAGTAGTGCCGTTGCCAACGCTGTTGACAGCCGTCACGCGGAAGCTGATTTGCTCCTGCCCCTTGGAGGAGGGCTTGTAGCGGAAACTCGTGGTTTCGAGATCCGGAACCAGTACTGTCTCTTCGGCAAAATCGGATGCCGAGGCTGCCTTGGCCACCCGGTACTTCAGCTGGGCAGGGTCACAATAACCGCCGCGTCCGCCAGTGGAAGGCGCCGTCCAGCTCACGAGTATCTCGCCGTTCTCCTGTTCCTCGGCTTTCAGGTTTTCCACTTTACCGGGATAGTCGTTGCCTATGTAGAATGAAGCCGAGTGTTTGGTGCTTTCACCGTCAGCGGCAGACACCGTGAAGAACCATGTATATGAACCTTGTGAAAGGGAGCCGTCGTAGACCACGCTCTGCATGGAGCCGGGCGCCGGATTTTCCACTACGCCGATTTCTGTGACGGTAGTTTCGTAAGAAATCCTGTCATACTCCTCCATGGTGACACGCACACGGTCCACGGAGGTAAGGGGAGTGACACCGTCGGAGAGAACGGAGGGCACACGGAATGTAGCGGTTACGGGGGTATTTCCAGCAGTGGTGGTGATTTTCACGTCGCTCACCTCGGCCGGCAGCGACCCTGCCGCGCAGTTGTTCTCCTTCAGGGTATTGTTGCCGTTTGTGCCTACGAATGCCTGTGCCGAATAGTTATACGTCCGGCCGACCGTCACATCGTGGTCTTCGTATGTAACGGTACTTCCGGGCGCAGGATTGGTGAATGTGTGGATTTCCGACTTCGAAAAGTCTCCCCCTCGTTTGAGCACTACTTTGGTGACACTCTCGAGTTCAACCGGTATCTGGTTGAACTCATCGTCATAATAGTATCCTGTGTCGGGCACACGGTAACTTATTATAAAGCATTTCTTTGTGACGCTCCAGGTTACAGAGAAGTCGGATGAAGACACTCTGTCGGGATAAACTTCCGCTCCTGGCGGGATAGCGGAAACATGACTCGGGTGGGAGGCCGCAATGGCGACGGCCGCCGACGGGGACGCAAAAGGCGCACCCACCAATGCCATCAGAGTAAGCAAATAGAGTTTTTTCATGTATCTTTCCTTAATTCCGCAACACTATAATTTAACTTTATTTATAAGTTCCTGAGCAACA
>ERZ780207.1257-NODE-1257-length-22421-cov-13.798221_pt1 | contig 22421 bp, 24 predicted proteins | sample MGYA00510977_ERZ780207 | MGnify/ENA primary metagenome ERZ780207 (study PRJEB29588, sample SAMEA2151383) | human gut metagenome | biome: human gut; feature: human-associated habitat; material: faeces | place: Denmark | collected 2008/2010 ... | reverse complement strand
CCTACTCGGTGCTCGGAACCGCTACGCTCTAAGGTTGGCGGACCATCAAAGGTCTACGCCAGTTTTTGCGGGATGGGACCGCTTGGAGAAAAACTAAGTACTTAGAACGGAAAGTCATCGATGGAAAATCACCTTATTTATTATTTAGAAACTTACACATCCTCTGAAATAATTGCGCAAACTACGACCTTTACGATTTTGGTTGTAGTTCCTGCATCACTTTTTCGAAATATTCCCTTGTTCCTATTATCAAACTGTTTTGATTACGGATGCAAAAGTAATATATTATATAGGTACCGCCACACGGGCTAATGGTGATTTACCCATTAAAACGAGTTTTTGTTCATCCATCACATAAACAAGGCCGCCATCATTTTATTTCCAAGCAACAGTTTTCTTTAATAAAGGCAGCTAGTTTAGCATCTGGCTTGATGTATTTGTCAAAAGCCTCTTGGGCATAAGTTGCAATCCAGGAATCAGCCCCCTGAGGAGGCTGCTCACCAAATTCAATATAATCCATATAGTCAGAGGCCATAAAATAAAGAGGATTTAAATGGAAAATAAAGGCTACTTGAATTCTCATCAATTGTTTTAAAATTATTACAATTCCATCTAATTTTTTCTCTCTTTTATCATTCATATAAATAGTATTGCAATTAAATAGCATACTACTATACCGATTGGCATGAACACAATCATCTAGAACATGCCTATTGTACTCAAGATACGTCTTCCATCCAAAAAACGGATACAAATCCTTGGTGTAGGTTGATGTTTTTAAAGTCTGCAATATTATCTTTATAGAAGGTATCCTATAAGAAGATTCTATCCATTGCTGCACTTCATCTACGTATAAACCTTTCTTAATATCAAATTTATCCTTTAAAAATACTGTCAGATAGATTTCTGCCAAAATATCGTCATAAAACTTTCGTACCAATACATAGGCATCATTAATTCTTCCTTTTAACAACAATTCTTTAATTGAATCAAGGGTACCATAAATGGACATAAAAACATAAGTTTCATAATTTGCAAAGCCTTTAGTCCCTGATGGAAGGAAGCAAAAGGCACGGTCTGACACGCATTCATAAAACTTCTTTGCCTCATCTAGTTCCTTGAAACAAATATGTTCTTTATATGCCTTTGAGAGTCTTGCATTATCACTATCCAAAATTCCCATAGAAGAAAACTTTAACAACAATTATTCGTTAATAATTCACCATATGTGCTATACAACTATATGCTGAAAGCACAAGAAATCAATGAAGAAATCGTATATCACTAACATAGTCGCCTATATCTTGGTATAGCCAACATAGCTTATACCCCAAAAGTACCGAAGACGGACTATAGAATGACTTCCTATCACCTAATCGCCAGTTATTTGTCGGTCAGCACATCACCCTCAATAACATCAAATACATTCTTTGCTCTTATATATGCTGCAAGAGCTGGAGACAAAAACATATCTCCCATTGGATGACTTGTCAAATCTTCAAAGGTCTGACGTGTTAAGCCTGATTTTTTCACCAGAGTTATGAACTCATCCTCAGTTATAAGTTTCTCACAGAGTTGCTGAAATCCTTGATTCACTATTTCTAGTTGATAACAAACCAGAGACCTTGCATCCTTTTCTGTATCAGAAAGGTTACAACCCGAGAACAATTCATATTTGCTGCGAGGATCCAAAAATTTGGGAGCCGTTATCTTTGCAACTATAAATTGATAAATCCAATGAAGGAAGAAGGCTGTAGCAAAACCTATAATATATGCTATAAAAGCATATAGTGCAACTTGCTTATCTATTAGAGACAAGAGCAATTCCATGCATCCTCCACCAAGGAATAACACAATGGTTTCTCTTAACCCTTTAGGGTTATGTTCTTTATACTTACGCACAAAGTATACAATAAGCCATCCGACCGTAGCTCCGAACAGAAACAAAGAAACAGAAATCATTCGTAACATCATACTATAAATTATTTTAAGACCTCTTTATTATATTTTATGTCACCAATACAGCGTCACTACTATATTACAAGTAGTTTTCGCCAAATCTGCGAGATGGGAGCGTCTAGATAGTCCCCAGCGCAGTATCGCTCTGCACTTGCCGTCACTCGAATGAGGGTAAATCACCGTTAGAACGTAACTACTGATTTTCAGCAGTTAGCACATCCAACAATTTTTCAAAAAAAGCATATTATTAATTGGTATTGCCAGAGCTGCCAATTAGGCAGCCTTGACATTCACCTTTTTGTTCGAGTTATAATTACATGGGATTAGGGACATGAAGTCTTGCTCCCCCTCCATCAGTCGGGTGAGTATATCTTCTATATAATCGCCAAAATTAATGTCATTCAACTTGCAGCTCTCAAAAAGTGAGAACATAAAAGCTATGTTTTCCGCACCTAAATGGCTACCGGTATGCATCCAGTTTCGCCTACCCATAGCCAAGTGGCGGAACATTCGTTCGACCGCATTGTTATGCATCTCAACACGACCATCCTGCAAGAACACCTTGAAGGCCTTCTCGTCATCAAGTACATAGTTGACTGCTCGCTGAACCATTGCACCATAAGAAGAATCAAGCTTGATCTTCTTCAACAACTTCATCAACTTGCCAACGATCGATGCACTGTACTTAAGTCTAAATCGGCGTCGCTGCTTTGCAGTATGCTTGCGTATCTTCGACTCTCGCTCTATCTGGAAGAGGTAGTTCATCATCAAGATGATTACACGCACACGATGGTCAGAGATATAAGCATCCACGAAGCGATGGCGGGCATGAAACCAGCAAGCTGTACGCACCAGTCCCATTTCCTCCAAATCCTTCTCAATTGTCTCATACAAGACTGCTCTGTCTGCAGTAAACACCCTTATACAAGAGTCCTTGAAGATGGCGTCTTCCTGCACACTGTGACTACGGCTACCCTCCTTATATTCCATCACACAAAGCTTGGCTTCCATGGAGAGGGCAGCATGGATGTACTCCACATTGTACTTAAACTTGTCTTCCTTACTCTCACGACTGCGAACCACGATTCTTGACTCGTCATTCTGGGTATAGACACACTGACGGATACGCTCAAGCATCACAGGTCCCAAGCGTTCACGAAGATAAGTCATGATTTGCTGCATCCAACCGTTCAAGGTTGACTGAGCTACCTTCATACCCATCTGTGACAACATATCCAACAAGCGGTTTTCGGAGAGATGATAGGCAAACTTCGACTCCAGATAGAACCTACAGAAGGATGGCATCAAAGGATTACCCTTGATGATACTCTGAGGATACTTGCTGCTCTGAGGATCAGAACCTGGTACATTAAAGCGTGCTATCTTGTATTCCTTACAATAAACCTCTTGTTTCTGATAGAAAAACAGACGGACTACCCACATGTCCTTCTTACCCTTACGTATGATAACCTTTGCATTCTCAGGAAGATCAGATTTATCTATGCCGAAGGACTTCAAGACTTTAGCTGTTGTTGTATAACGCTTGCGAGGGAGTTGACTATCTGATTCCTGCTTTTCTTTTTCTGTTTTCTTTGGCAGTTTTACAGCTGGTTGCTCTGGAGCTGAAGATGCATTAGACTCTTCATCCTTATGCTTTTCATCCAACGCCTCGTCAGCAGCATCACTGATTTTCTTTTTCAATCCATCAAGCCCCAACTCATTGACCTCTGCATCGGATGTATCCAATACACCATTCAAGAGATTGGTCATATCTGAGTTATGAGCAAACTTTCTATGAAGGAGAACCTCGATGATAGTTTTATAATCAACCTGAGCCTTGTCTGCTATATCCAACAAGGCATTTGCCTTTTCATAATCATCTGCCTTGGAATGAAGCTGAGATACCTCTGCCCGTAAATCTGAGTTATCAGATTCCGCTTGGGTCAAAGCCACCTCCAACACATAGATACGAGCATTTGCATCTGATAAATCTTCACTTAACATAGAGATACGCTCGTTTGCCTTGTCAAGTTCCTCCGACAACTCTGTATTACCTTGCTCAATCTGCTGTTTGAGCAAGCCAACAAGCTGTTTGGACTTGGCAAGGTCATTGCTAGCTTTAGTCAACATTGACTTATACGTAGCAAGCTGCATCTCTATGTTACTCTTGTTATTTATCATGTGTACAAAGGTACTAAATTTCTACGACATACACAACTATTTCCTGTTAAGAAAAGTTACATAACTACTTGTTTTTCAGAAGCTTATAAGATTTCGAAAACAACTTTTCCTCGTATTCCTTGTTTTTCTTTTCCAAAGCTTCTTTTGCTGTCAGAAGAGATTTGCGCTCTCTCAATAGAGCAAGCAGTGCTTCCTGCTTGCCCAAAATATACTCTTGTATCTCTACCATCGCATCCATGATTTCAACCTGACGTAGATTCATTCGAGAAATTTCCTCTCGAATCGTCTTTTCATCAGATGAACCTTGCTGCAATGAGACTTGAAGCTCTGCAACACGAGATTGCATACGCTTCAGTTCTGCATGCATGGATGGTATCAAACTCTTAATATCAGTATTCATAATATGATTTCCGTTTGTACGGATGTTGATAGCAACAGTATCAATGTCTCACGGCTTATCTTATGACAGCGAGCTGCCTCCAAGAAACGAGGCTTGAGAAACTTACCATCATCAAACCACTTCTGGTATAAGACAAAACCATTGATATCATAATGTAATATTTTAACCTTGCGGCAATCCTTGGAATAGAAGATGAAGGCTTCATCATAACTATAAGGATCATGCTGCATTTTTTCACGGATGATTCCTGCCAAGCCCTCACGACCATTGCGCATATCAGTTGGTGTGGAACTCAAATAATAAGTTGTTCGAGAAGTGAAGTTCAGCATAGCTATGACATTTTACGCAGCAGTTCTGCAACTGCAAACAGGTTAGAACACTTGATTTCCATCTCATCATCTGTCGGAGACTTCAATATCAGTCTCTCAACTTGCCAACCTGCAGGAGTTTGTTGCTCGGGAACAAAATTCTCCTCAACTGTCAAAGCGATAAACTCACCTTCGCCTAGCTTCTTGTTTTCATCTGGTTGAAGCTTATTTGAACGATATGATTTCTTAAACTCAATGAGCCAGTCATAATCCACTGCCTCATCCTTACAATACTTGCGCAAGCTACGACCTTTACGATTTTGGTTGTAATCCTGCATCACTTTTTCGAAATATTCCCTTGTTTCCATTATCAAACTGTTTTGATTACGGATGCAAAGGTAATATATTATATAGGTACCGCCATACGGGCTAATGGTGATTTACCGAATGAGGAATATTTTTAATTGAATAAAAACTGCTCAATTATCCATGGGAATATATATCACCAAAATTGTACTCAATAAAAATTACTTCAAAAGTGTTTTGTTGACGATAGCCAAGAAACACATCATAACTTCGTCTTATTGTAATTGTGTCTTGAAAAAAGCCTTCATGCTATCTTGCGAAATAACTGTACCTTTGTCATGAGGCAAAGCTTCCTGCCAAGGTTTTTCCTGATGCGTCTTATTCATCAATCCTATCGCAGAGAAATCACGATAGGCTTCATAAACCTGCAGGAACAACTCTTCTTCATCATCAGTTAGCACTACTGGAGTGTTTTCTTCAGAAGGAAGAGTATGTGCACCAAATTCAGCATATGTGTCATATACAACAGGCACAACAGGACCATACATCCAAGACTCTACGTTTTCTTCGAAAAGAGGAGTTCCGAATGCTGCCAAATGATAACCTTGCTGATAATAAAGAAGCTTTTGGAGTTTTAAGTTTGTCAAACACTCTCCACCATTAGCTTCATCTTGCTGGGCCAAGAAGATCAATTTCTTTGCTATATCTATCGCTTTGTATGCCATAATCCTTTATATTTATAGTTTTCAAGGCAAAGATACATTAATTTATATAGCATTGCCAAGAAATTTCAACGATTTTAACGTTTTATTCTGAATTCAACATGGCGAAAGGAATTTCGATCTTATATATTCATAGTTATCTTAGTATTGTTTCGACTCCCGTGTCCCCCCTCTTGCGAAGAGGGGGTCCTTACCCTATACCCAAGCCATAAATCCCTACCATAGGGATTAGGGATGTAACCGCCCTACTCGGTGCTCGGAACCGCTACGCTATAAGGTTGGCGGACCAAAGCGGTCTTCGCCATATTATGCGGGATGGGGGACTTCTTGCTATTACTCCGGTAAAGGAGAAATCACTCCGACAGATACTTAACTATCCAAGGCTTCAACTCAGGAATATCTACTTCTATCGTTGTCCATAGACTTTCGGGGTCTATGGTATAATAGCCATGCACTAGAACATGGCGCATCCGCTCAATCTGACGCCAATCCACGCCAGAATGAGAATCACGAAATTCTGGTGAAAGCATATAGACAGCCTCGCCTATTACTTCTACCAATTTGGTAAAGCCATAAAAGATGAGCTTGTTCTTCTTGATATCTTCAAAAGTATATTGAGCATGAAACTCTTCTATACTTTCTATCGCTTCAAGAATATGCTCTAACCTTCCCCTATCTCTAACTTTTTCTCTCATAAATCAAGAATTTATCTTGGTTGGCTGTTTCTTGAGCAAAAGGGAGGAGACGATTAGCCTCTACTATATCCACCTTGCGATGAAGCAAGTCTTCCAATTTCAACATAATACCAGCTATTTTCATCAGAGAAATTCGATTATGCTGACGATCATACTCTACAAGAATGTCTATGTCACTATCAGTTGTTTCTTCTCCTCGTGAGCATGAACCAAAGAGCCAAGCCTTTGTTATTGGCTGGCCAACAAAGAAATCTTGTATCTTTGGAATCATATTTTGTACATTCTTACTAATCATAACAGCGTAATTTTATTGGTTTAAATGAAGTTTATACCTCATTTCTCTGTTCACTGTGCAAATATAAGGGTTTTCTATGAAACTACCAAATTTTTAGAGGTGTTTTTGATTCGGGAACTTATCTCACGGAGTTTAGGAGTTTTTTTTTCGAAAATTCTGCTAAAATCTACTGAACAGCTTAAAATGAGCTATTTATGAATAGTTCACCTCAATAGAGGTAATGACTTGGCAATAGTACCAACTTCTTCATTATACATAAGTTTGCCTTGCTTGTCAAACAACTCTGTTACGATTGCAAAGATAAATTTAAAATCTGAGAAATAACATCTTTTGCGTTGTTTTTATAGATTATTAAATTATGGTCGGAAAATGTCTCAGAAATGCAACTGTACAATATCTAAAGAAACACATATAAGTTTCATATACAGCATTAAAAACATGAGAAATGTTAAATGCAATTCCCTTTCTAACAATACAAAGCAAAATTTTCTCGTTTGTAGATTGTTTTTCGTACTTTTGTAATTAGAATTATAAAAATGGGTATTTTTAGAATTTATGACTAAGGAGTAACAATATACCCATTTTGTAAATAAAGGGAATGTTGAACACCTAAAAATATCAATTTATGAAAACCAAAGGACGCAACATATGCGATACCCTCAAGGCTATTCGCAAACAAATAGCGGATGCCAATGGGATAGACTATTCACCCGAAGAATGCCACTTCAAGGGCGAATGCAAGGGAACTTGCCCAAGATGTGAGCAAGACGTGAGAGACCTGGAACATGAGTTGAGAATCAGACAAATGGCCGGGAAAGCCATCAAGGTCGCAGGAGTGGCATTGGGAATCACCGCCCTCGCCGCATCCACCACATCATGCGCCACCCAGAAGGGATATTATAGTTCTATATCAGAGAAAACCCTCCCTATTCTATTTCAAGAATATACGCCAAACGATTCCGTCCTCCTCAAAGAAAAAGAAGCACTAAACAAGAAAGGAGTACTTTTTGTACAAGGGCATCTCATTGACGAGCAAGGAGATCCACAAGTAGGAGCCACGATTACGGCAAAACTTTCTGGCAGCAAGACTATTGCTGACAAAGATGGAAACTTTACTATCGAGGTGGAGAAAGAAGATATAATCACCGTGAAATATCTTGGCATGCAAGACAGAATCATCAAAATCACAAAAATGAGCCAAGAGAAACTCAATATTATCACTTTGACAGAAAGCAGAGATGTCTTGGGGGAAGTCGCAGTTATCAGAGGAACAGCTCCTATCATCAAGAAAGATACTCATTCAGAAGAAGCAAAGCAAGAAAAGTACACGAATGATGGTAAGACCGCCATCATCCAACAAACCGTCGCATCAGACTACACCAAGAGCAGCAAGCTATTTGGCGCAGCAATCGAGGAAATGGCATCATTCCCTGGCGGTTCAGCTGCATTGATGCAATACATCGCCCAAAATCTCCGCTATCCAAACATACAAGGAGATTGCAATATACAAGGAAGAGTCATTGTTGGTTTCACTGTCAATGAAGACGGAACCCTGAGTGACATCAAGGTGATGAAAAGCATTTCCCCTACCTTCGACGAGGAAGCCATTCGGGTAGTGAAAAGTATGCCGAAATGGAATCCTGCCAAGCAAAATGGCAAGGCCGTAAAAACGAAATATACAGTCCCCGTTACCTTTAGATTAGAATAAAATGAAGACCGCCCCACTCATTTGCATCGACCGCCACCGCCTTACGATAGACGGCGAGGGTGTCACCACCCTCGTGGCATTCCACGGATGCCCTCTCCATTGCAAGTATTGCCTCAATCCCCAATGCCTCGAAGCCGACGGCGTATGGCAGGAGATGGACACGGAACTGCTGATGATGAACGTGGAGATGGACAATCTTTATTTCTTGGCGACAGGAGGCGGCATCTGCTTTGGTGGAGGCGAACCACTCTTGCGAAGCGCATTCATCAAGGAATTTTGCGAGCAATGTCCTGAGGGATGGCAGTTTACGATGGAAACGAGCCTCAACGTGCCTCGCCATCACTTGGAGGAAGTCATCTCCTTCATCGACTCCTTCATCATCGACATCAAAGACATGACACCTGCCATCTACCAAGCCTATACCGGCAAGGGCAATCAGCAAGTTATTGAGAACCTTGTCTGGCTCTACTCCCATGCCAAACATAAAGATAAAATCACCCTCCGTCTCCCCATTATACCCAAGTTCAACACTGAAGAGGACAGAAAACACAGTCGTCAAGTCTTAGAAAAATTAGGGTATGAGAATTTTGATGAATTTGAATATGTGATTAGAGGATAAACTGGTTAAATCTATGCCCTACCGAGACTATGGTCTCATTTCAGTGTTGTTTCTACGGACTATCTTGCCGTTCAAGGTGGACTCACGGATATACTCAGCCAACTTGCGATTGGTTTTTCTCGCCATCAATTTCAATACCTCGTAGCTTGGCAGAGAGAACTTCTTCGTGTCAAACTTTGACAGCTTGCGAATCCTTTTAGTGGGCAGTTTTCCACCCTTTCTCCTGGCTTGTTCATGCATGCATGTAATTCGACATACTGTTTATAGTTGGTACACTCACTTTCTGCGACCGTTGGGAACAAAAATTCTCCGCCCTTATGGTGGAGCGAGGAGTTTTGGGGTTCCCAAAACATAACCTCGCTCCCTCCTCTAAGAACAAAAGACGAGACATTTGCCTTTCAGCTCTCCATGCCCAAGGTTGCAGACCTTAATTCTCGCAATTTGCACCAAAAATCAAAGCTGCCACATTGAAGAATAAGGTCACAGATACAAACAACCTTGTTATTGAAGTGTGCAAAGGACAAGGTGATAATATTCAGTGCGTAACTTGCCAATTGTAGCAGTTGTGTTTTGTCGCTTTACTTTGTGAACTATGCCGAGTGTGTTATATGCGCTGCGTGTCCTCGGTATAGTCTGCATAAATCTAATGCCATGCTAAAACACTGCGGAGGTTTGCCCAAGTGGCTGGAGGCGCAAAGCCTCCAAGGAACGTTGCTGCAACCATTTCGGAGAATAGAGCGGTTGCCAATAAATCCACAAGTACATTCTACGGCAGACCAAGTGATGGGTATTTTTCAGTTGAGTAGTTGAGAATATGTTGTATGGTAATGAAAATCAAAGACTTAACTTATCAACAAGTTCTCAACAAAAGTTTCTACACAACACTTCACTGGGCAAAAGAGAAACATAGGCATGAACATTGAGGATTTCTCTTTTCATCATTCTCTTTCTTTTGTTGAGATATTTGTTGAGAGTATGTAGAGCCGTAAATACTTGATATTCAACACTACTTCCTGTATATTCAACAAATCAACAAAAATAAGGGGATTAGTCCGCCCTTTTAATGGCTTAGGACTATCCCCATCAAATAAGCTGCTTCATACCAATGCTTCTGTACTTCTTCGTGACAGAACGACAGCATTAAGCCAACGACAAGAGGACATTCAGTTAATAGCGTTTGTCCCTCCATTGAGTTGTAGGATAATGACACTACCTTCTCTCTTTTGCCCCGTACAACCTCTTTATGATTGTGTCACGAAATCGAACAGCACCGTATGAATTTATACGGAAACAAAGGGCAACAATCATCGGGAAGCCATACTGCGTTTGCCAAATGCCCTTGGAAGTTTCCTTTTTCTGTTGGACATCCGACACCAAAAACAAGCCTTCCTTGTACATTGACCTTATCACAGCATGGAGTTTCGGGGCGGTGACATGAAGCATATCAACCAATTCACCCTCAATCATCCACAAGTCTTGCAAGTTGGACGGAATGGAAAGCTCTCCATTTCCGTCCATAGTGATTACAGTTCTTTTCATGCCATTCCTCCCATTGTTGGCAAATGCCCCTTGATTCGATTTTCAAAGACTGATATGTCATGCTCCAACTTGGTGCTTGTCACCTTGGCATATATCTGCGTCGTGGTGATGTTCGTGTGACCGAGTATCTTGCTTACTGTCTCAATCGGCATACCGTATTCCAGGGACAATACTGCAAACGAGTGCCTACTAACGTGGTACGAGATTCGTTTCTTGATGCCACACATTGCAGCCACTTTCTTGATGCGCTTGTTGATAGTGTCAAGTCTGCCGATATTGAACAAGTGGCTGTCCTTTCTCAATGGCTTGTATCTCTCAACAATCTGCATCGGAATATCCATCAGCTTGACTTGAAACGGCACGCCTGTCTTTTGACGCTTGGAAACTATCCAAGGAGCACCGTTTATCATACAGATGTTGTCCTCCGTCAGGTTCTTTGTGTCAATGAAAGAGATACCTGTCCAACAGCCAAAAACGAAAAGGTCTCTTGCAAATGCCATGTTTGGGTCTTCCAACTTTATCTCGGTCATGGCGGTAAGCTCGTCCAAGGTCAAGAACTCACGCTCCTTGTGGTCTGGGTCAACGTGGTACATGGCAAAAGGGTTTCTCGGTATCTTGCCGTTGTAGTGTGCTGCCGTGACGATATGCTTCAACGGTATGGAGTATATCCAAATGGTGGACTGCGTAAGCCCTACAACGTTCTTCAAGTACAGGCAAAAGTCACGGATGAACTCCTCGGTAAGCTCATTCATTGCCATGTCGCTGCGCTTGTACTGAAACTTGATGAACTCGGCAACGTACTTTCTTACCACAAGATACTTGCGATAAGTCCTAACAGCTCGGTCTTTGCCCACACGTTTGGCAAAGGTTGCGTTCTCCTTGTCAAAGGCTCTGAGCAATGTCTCGTACTCCATGCCTATGCCTTGATAAGCGTTTCTCACCATTTCAGCGGTAACGAACGCCTCACGGTCGGAAAGTCGTTGGTAATGCTTGGTGATTTGAGCCTTGATGTTGTCAAGCGCAAAGTTCACCTCCTTGGCTTCCTTACTCTTGCCTGTGGCTCTGTTGCCCTTGGCATCCCAAATAGCCTTGGTAACGCTCTGCTTGCAACTGAACTGTGCGATAGTTCCGTTGATTGTCACTCGTCCCATGATAGGGACAATTCCGTTTCTCTCCTTGCTTCCATTTACATAGAAGACTGTCTTAAATGTACTTCTCATAATTCCTTGCTTTTGTTCGGTGCAAAATTAAATCATGAGAGTTGCATGGCAAATTCTAAACCTGTGCAGAATGGAGAAGTAAGAACCGAAGCCGTTAAATATGCTTATTAGGGCATTTCTTTGAGGTAATGACTTGAAAGCGTTTCCACTTCTCAAATCCGCCATTTTCGCATTCCCTCACGAATGCCACTTAAAGCCAACGACTACCACAACCACTTGAAACTCAAAACAAAAGCTCAAATCTGCTATTTTTTGCTTTTTTAGTCATTCTTTTTCTAAAAAACGCATATATTTCTAACTCAAATTTTATACCTTTGCATCGTTGTTGAATGTCAGGGAGACTTTCCTATGTGTCATCCCGGGTTCACTTATATTGTTGCATCAATTAAGATTTAATAAGCATGAAGGCTAAACCTGATTTAAGTTTTTGGAAACTATGGAACATTAGTTTCGGTTTTTTTGGTGTGCAAATTGCATACGCACTTCAAAGCGCCAACATTTCCCGCATCTTTGCCACTTTGGGCGCTGACCCGCACAGTTTGAGTTATTTCTGGATTCTCCCGCCTCTGATGGGAATCATTGTGCAGCCAATCGTTGGATCACTGAGCGACAAGACTTGGTGTCGGTTCGGACGTCGAATCCCGTATTTGTTTATTGGCGCTACCGCGGCAGTACTCGTCATGTGCCTGCTTCCAAACGCAGGATCGTTTGGTTTGACAGTAAGCGGTGCGATGGTTTTCGGATTGGTGGCTCTTATGTTTCTCGACACAAGCATCAATATGGCAATGCAGCCGTTCAAAATGCTGGTCGGCGACATGGTTAATGAGAAGCAAAAGGCAAAAGCCTATTCTATCCAAAGCTTCCTGTGTAACGCAGGCTCTGTGGCTGGATATATTTTTCCATTCTTGTTCACGTTTATCGGCATTAGCAACACAGCCGAAAAAGGCGTTGTGCCTGATTCTGTAATTTGGTCATTCTATATTGGAGCAGCCATTTTGATTTTATGTGTGATTTACACAACTATGAAAGTACGGGAATGGAACCCGAAGCAATACGCAGAATACAACGGCGCAGTCATAAACGAATCTGAATCCGACAAAGACAGCGCATCTTGGATTTCCTTGTTGAGCAAAGCTCCATCCACATTCTGGAAAGTCGGGGTGGTTCAATTTTTCTGCTGGGCAGGATTCCTATACCTTTGGAACTACTCAACAGGTGCTATCGCCGAAACCGTATGGGACACAACCGACCCTACTTCCGCCGAGTTTCAAGAGGCAGGCAACTGGGTCGGAATCCTTTTCGCCGTGCAAGCTGTAGGAAGCGTGCTCTGGGCCATTGTCCTTCCTCAATTCAGAAACGCCAAAATGGCTTACGCTTTAAGTTTGGGTATCGGTGCGATTGGCTTCTGCATGATTCCGTTCCTGCACGACCAGTATATGCAATTCATTCCGTTCCTGATGGTTGGCGCCGGATGGGCAGCTATGCTTGCTATGCCATTCGCATTTGTAACCAACGCCCTGCAAGGATACGGACATATGGGCGCGTATTTAGGCCTCTTCAATGGAACAATCTGCATTCCTCAAATTTTTGCAGCAGTCTGCGGCGGTGGCGTCCTCAATTTGATTGGATCTCACCAAAGCAGCATGATGATTGTTTCCGGCGCATTGCTCTTAGCTGGAGCTATATGCGTTTTTGCAATTAAAAACAATAGATAACAGGATTCGGCTTTTTCGAAACAAGAGTTTCCCAAATGTCAAAACTGCGCTATGGAAGTCATTCATAAAACTTCCATAGCGCAGTTTCTTTTCAACGTTCTTCCAATAAAAAACAAGAACGATTTTCAGAGGAAACACCCCATAGTTTTACCGGATATCTTTCTGAATATCGAAAAACTTCACTACATTTGTAGAAAAATTTAGCATTATATGAAAAAACGCATTCTTGTCACAGGTGGAACGGGCTACATTGGCTCTCACACCGTAGTTGAACTGCAAAATGCAGGGTATGAAGTGGTCATCATTGACAATCTGTCAAACAGCAACATAGATGTCCTTGATGGAATTGAAAACATAACACACATCCGTCCGGATTTTGTAGAAGCGGACTGTACCGACATAGCTGCTCTCCGAAAATTGTTTGACACATATCCCGACATCTGCGGCATCATAAATTTCGCAGCAAGCAAGGCTGTCGGTGAATCTGTACATAAACCGCTGCTCTACTATCGCAACAATCTGAACACTCTCACCAACCTGCTGGAGCTGATGCCCGAATATAACGTCAAAGGAATCGTATTCTCTTCATCATGCACAGTTTATGGTGAGCCCGACAAGAATCCTGTTGATGAAAATGCCCCTATAAAGAAGGCAACTTCTCCATATGGCAACACCAAACAAATCAGCGAGGAAATAATCACTGACGCAATCAATTCCGGCGTGGGATACAAGAGCATCATCCTCCGCTATTTCAATCCTGTGGGAGCGCATCCGAGTGCAGAAATCGGAGAGTTGCCGAATGGAGTGCCTCAAAACTTGATTCCGTATCTCACACAAACGGCGATAGGTATCCGCAAAGAGCTCAGCGTTTTCGGCGATGATTACGACACTCCCGACGGGTCATGCATCCGCGACTTTATAAATGTCGTGGATTTGGCAAAAGCCCATGTCGTTGCAATCAGCAGAATGCTTGACAATCCCGACACCGACCCGATTGAAATATTCAATCTTGGCACAGGTTCAGGCGTTTCCGTACTTGAGCTTATCAACACTTTTGAGACTGCGACCGGAGTGGCTGTGCCTCACAAGATTGTTGGACGTAGAGAAGGCGACATTGAAAAGGTTTGGGCAGATCCGCACAAAGCCAACACTGTACTTGGCTGGAAAGCTGAAACTCCGCTTGCCGACACTATGGAGTCTGCATGGAAATGGCAATTGCGCCTCCGTGAGAAAGGAATTATGTAAATAATACTTTTTATTTAACCGAACAAGCCTTCATCCATTTGCCGTTCCCAAGGATGAAGGCTTTTATAAAATTGCACTATACGGAATGATTGACAAAGAGACAGTAGACAAAATACTTGACGCAGCCGACATTGTAGACGTTGTTTCCGACTTCGTGCATTTACGACGTCGCGGCTCCAACTATGTCGGGCTTTGCCCTTTTCACAATGAGAAGACGCCGTCCTTCAGCGTCTCCCGATCAAAAGGCATATGCAAATGTTTCAGTTGCGGCAAGGGTGGCAGTCCAGTCAATTTCATTATGGAACACGAGCAGATGTCGTATTATGAGGCACTGAAATATCTTGCAAAAAAATACAACATCGAGGTAAAGGAACGGGAGCTTACAGACGAAGAGAAGCAGGCACAGTCAGAACGTGAGAATATGCTGCTCGTGAATGATTTTGCACTGAAAAATTTTGAAGACAATCTTTTCAACACCGACGAGGGACGAAGTGTCGGCCTTTCTTATTTTTACGAACGCGAGTTTACCGACTCAACTATAAAGAAATTCCATCTTGGATACTCTATGGAAGGCCGATCGGAACTCTACAATGCCATCAAAAAAAATGGCTATAATCCGACGTATGCCATAGAGTCCGGACTGTGTATCAAGGGAGAGCACGGCGTATATGACCGTTTTAAAGGCAGAGTCATGTTCCCGGTGCTCAACATTGCCGGAAAGGTAATAGCGTTTGGCGGTCGCACATTGAAAAAAGACCCCGCTAAATACGTAAACTCTCCGGAATCAATTATCTACAAGAAAAAGAACGAGCTTTACGGATTGTACCAAGCCAAACAGGCAATTGTAAAAAAAGACAAATGCTTCTTGGTTGAAGGCTATACAGATGTATTGTCAATGCACCAAGCTGGCATTGAGAATGTTGTGGCGTCTTCAGGCACATCTCTCACCGAAGGACAGATAAGACTGATTCACCGCTTCACAGACAATATCACCGTCTTGTACGATGGCGACTCGGCCGGCATCAAAGCCTCCCTGCGAGGCATCGACCTGCTTTTGGCAGAAGGTCTGAATGTCAAAGTGCTTTTGTTGCCTGACGGCGACGATCCCGACAGTTTCGCCAAAAAGCACAACGCTTCAGAGTTTCAAGGATTTATTGACGCCAACGAGACTGATTTCATAAAATTCAAGACATCCATTCTTCTGGAAGGACTTGAAAACGACCCTATAAAAAAATCCGAGGCGATACAAGACATTGTAAAATCCATTTCTGTCATCCCCGAAAATATCACACGCGCCGTTTACATAAAAGAATGCAGCAAGCGCTTCGAAATTGACGAGAAGATACTTGCCGAAGAGGTGAAGAAAACGGCAAAGGGCATCAAGGCAAAAGACCGTTCTGGCAAAAGTACCACAGAACCCGAGACAACATCCTCTCCAACCGTACGCACAGAGCCGTCGGATGCGGCAACCGTCAAATCCAAATCGCTGAGGATGTACGAGACAGACATCATCCGATATATTGCCAAATATGGTATGTGCAATGAGTTGTTTGAGATTGAAAACCCAGATGGCGGATTCTCCAACGTCACGCTTGTGGAGGCTGTAAACGTCGAACTGACATCCGAGTCAATATCTTTCAGCGTACCGGCATTTAAAAAGATTTTTGACAGAGCGTTGTCTTTCCTCCCCGACTTCTATGCAGACCTGCCCGGCGAAGCAGATCGTCTGGACAAGGAAATGAGAGAAAAAGTGCAGATAGCGCAATTGTCAGACACCGTAGTTGGAAAAGCGAAAGAACGGTTGGTCGAGTCAATACAGAAAGATTTCAAAAACAAACTCATTGATTTTGAAAAAGAATATCTTGAAAAAAGACTGTGTTCAGACCAAGACGACGAAATCAGGCAAACAACGTTGGACCTTGTCATAGAAAAAGAGCCACTCAGCAAAGTGCACACGAGACTGTCCGATATGGAATCGGAATACGACCGTCTTCGTGACCTGGTGTCGTTGTCTCTCAACGTGTGGAAAGACGCACTGTTGTCTCAGCGCATCAAGGAAATTCAGGAAGAAATAAAGCTCCTATGTCAAGCGTCAGGCGACATCAACAGAGTCGAGCAATTGATGCAAGAGCTGTCTCAACTCAGAGCAATTCGCAAACAATTGATAGGAGACCGTGTGATTATTCCATAACCTGCGCCTTGATATTTAATTTATTTCGTATTTTTGCATAAAACAAAAAGATTGAAGGAATGATACGACAATGGATTGCTGCAATAACTCTGGCCAGTTGCTCGGCAGCCGCTTTTGCCCAATTGAACTTGCCGACACGCAACATCGGCGGCGTCGACTATTATTACCGGATTGTGCAAAAGAAAGAGACTATTTACGGCATAGCCCGGGAGTTGAACATACCTAAAGAGGATATCGTAAAGTACAACCCTTCGGTTGCAACCGGCTTAAAGAAAGATCAGGTGCTTTATTTCCCGGTTGACGCATATGTCAAACGGCAGGCAGTCGTTCGTCCAAAAGAGCATAAGCACACAGTAAAAAACGGTGAAACGCTGTATGGCATTGCCAAAATGTACGGACTCTCTGTCGCCGAACTGCTGCAAGCAAACCCCCAAGCAAGGACCGGACTTAAAGCAGACTCTGTGTTGACAATTCCTGTCGGCAACGACAAGCAAGAAGCTGTGCCATACACCGTCAAGCCTGGCGACACACTTTATCGGCTGTCTGTGAATTTCAACGTCGATTTGAAAGATTTGCTTGAAATGAATCCAGGTGTATCGCCTGAGAATTTCCAAGTTGGAATGACTGTGCTTATTCCTCCAAGCAACAACGCTAATAAAGAAAATGACAAACCTGAAACGGTATTCGTACACGACAAAGTTGAAAAAGGAGATTCATTTGAATCCATTTCCGAAGAATATGGAATTACAGAAGAACAGCTGAAAGAAGCAAATCCCGATGTGGACAAACTGAAACGTGGATCGTATGTGGTTGTCCCTATTGCGAATGAAAGCCAAACTGACTCAACCACGGTTGTCAGACAAGTTTTCCGCGAAACGTCAGACGACAACATCAACGACTGCGTCAACATTGCCATTTTATTTCCTTTTGAGGCAAAGAATACCAACAAAAGCAAGCAGGCTTTGTTCTACCGCGACTTCTATCGTGGGGCATTGCTGGCAGTCAACGACCTTAAGACTAAGTCAAAATTGAATCTTTATGCTTACGATGTTACAGATGCCAACATCTCAACCGTCTTGAGCAAGAAAGAGATTGCCAATGCGCATATGATTTTTGCCCCTTCTGAGGACAACTTGCTGAAAACGATTGTCGACTTTGGACAGAAGAACGGAATCAATGTTATTAATTCCTTCTCAATCAACAACGATATGTGCTACAACAACAATCGTTTTTTCCAGGTCAACACTCCGTCGTCATATATGTATTCTTCAGTAAGTTCTTATGTCGAGAGCAATTATGCAAACTGTGAAATCGTTTTCTTAAAAGACGAGTCGGAAGACGACAAACCATTGATTGAATATTTAAAAATGACAAATCTGCCAAAGCAGACTGTCAACCTATCGGAGAGCAACGGCTTCGTTTGTCAACACCCCACGCTATTCGTTCCGACGTCAAGCTCCAGATCCGCATTAAAAAAGCTGAAATCTTTGGTCGATGAATTGGCTGCTGATCCTGCGAATGATGGAAAATTCAGCATTCTTGGCTATCCTGAATGGTCGATATACAACGAATATGAGAATTTCATGCGCGCAAACAACGTATGCCTGTTCTCTCGCTATTCGATTGAAGGCAACAACAAGTTTGACAGCAAATACAAATATTGGTACGGAGAAAGCCCAATCAATTCAATCCCTAACATGAGTGAATTGGGCTATGACACGATGTCGTTCTTCATAAATGCTGTCATTACAAACGGCAACGACTTCAACAAGCCTATGCAAGCAGCCGACGGTTTGGAAATCGGCATCAACATTGTGCGCACAAGCAGTTGGGGAGGGTTTGTCAACACCGCTTCATTTATTTACAACTACACAACAAAAGGTGTAGAAAAACATATATTGAAATAATGAAAAAATACGTAATAGCAAGTATACTTTTGATATCAAGTCTGACTTCTGTCGCAGAGGACCACTATTCTGGAGCTTTCAGCATTGGCGCAAAAGGTGGGGTTTCTTTATCTCAAACCACGTTCTCACCCAGTGTGCCACAAAAGTTTCATTCAGGTCCGATGGCTGGTATCATGTTCCGATATATCGAAGAGAATCATTTCGGGCTTATTGGCGAGGTGAATTTCGAGCAACGAGGATGGAAAGAAAATTTTGAGGAAGCGCCATATTCATACAGCAGAGACTTGTCGTATATCCAAATACCCCTTCTGGCACATATCTATTTTGGTTCTGAGAAAGCAAAGTTTTTCTTCAACGCAGGTCCAGAGATAGGTTTCATGATTGCGGAAAAGACAAATTCTAATTTTGATATCAACAATTTTTCCTCTTTAGAGGGATTTCCTTCGGAAAATCGCAATACGGAACAATTCGCCATGCCCATTAAACACAAAGTGGACTATGGCATATCTGCGGGAATTGGCGCAGAATGGGCAATAAACCGTAAGAACTCCATACTTATAGAAGGCAGGTTCTACTATGGACTGAACAACATTTTCGGAGCCAATAAAAAAGATATATTCGCGGCCTCCAACAGCATCGGAATTATGGCGTCAATTGGATATTTTTTCCGCCTGAAATAACGGAACATACAGGGAATCAAGCAGTCATATCTTCACATCACGATATGGCTTTATTACTTAGAAGATATGAAAAAAGTGGCGACAATACCTATTTGTAGGTATTGTCATCGATTGGATTAAAGTTTAACTTTGCAAACAAAAAAGGATGTAATGGATAATTTTCACAAATATAAACCCACCGACAAGATGAGCAATGTTATCAGCGAAAATTATTCACTGATTTCAGTCATGAGCCGCTTCGGCCTGCCTTTAGGATTTGGCGAGAAGACCGTAGCCGAGGTGTGCAATGAACAAGGTGTTGACTGCAATACTTTTCTTATTGTTGTTAATTTTGTAAATGAAGATTCCTACAGCGGAGAGTTTTCATTCAACTATGACTCCGTGTCACTTCCCGCCCTTGTAGACTATCTGAAGCAAGCGCATTCGTATTTCCTGGACTTCAGTTTACCAACCATACGGCAAAAACTCTGCAATGCGTTGGAATTGGAGCCAGAAAAGAATGACATAATCAAAACAGTTTTGATGTTCTACGACAAATATGTAGATGAAGTCAGACGCCATATGGAATATGAGAACAACCATATTTTCTCATATGCTGACAATTTGATTAAACATCATAAATCCAACAATTTCTCAATTGCACAATTTGCGGAACACCACAATCATATAAACGAGAAATTGAAAGAGTTGAAAAACATTTTAATCAAATATTATCCGCAGACAAAATGCAACAACCTTCTCAACGACACTTTGTTTGACATATTCAACTGCGAATCAGATTTAAGGACACACTGCCGGCTTGAAGACAGTGTGTTTACCCCTGTTGTCTTGAATTTAGAACAGAATTTGACCGATGAAAAGTAAAGAGGATATAAAAGTTGCAATTGCAGATGGATCGGTCATCATGCGAAGCGGTCTTGCATCGGTTCTGAAGCATTTTTCGGAATTCAATTTCAGAATCAACGAAATCACAAATCAAGAGGCTCTGACAATCTTTCTAAGACTTCACACTCCAGATTTGTTGATTATCAATCCGCTTTTTGCAATTGGCATGAATCTGACAACAATCCGGAAAACATATCCATCATTGAAAATTGCGGCACTGACGTCATCACTTATCGACAACCAGTTGCTGTCTGACTACGACACAACAATTTCTATTAATGATGACATCGAAACGTTTTGCAGTAAAATCAAAGAAGCAGTCAATGAGCCTGACGAAGAATCTTCCGAACAAGACGCCTTAAGCGCCAGGGAAAAGGAAATCATCGGCTGCGTTGTAAAAGGAATGACCAACAAGGCGATAGCCGACACATTGTCTATTTCAATATATACGGTGATTACGCACCGCCGCAACATCTCAAGGAAATTGCAGATACACTCTCCTGCCGGTCTGGCAATCTATGCAATTGCAAATAATTTGGTAAACATTGAAGATATTAAAGATGTGATAAACTAAGCGTCAATTGTTTAGTTTCTACAAACCCAAACATCAGGATATTTTTCAGTGATGCCGTTCTTCTGAATATATGAATACATCTCCTCTTTTGTGTCGCCTGTTGCCAATGCAACTTTATAGACTGAAGAACCTTTGGCGGCATCTATGATAACCAGCCCGGTCTCAGACGAGGTCTCAACAAATTTTTTAGCCTGACCATACGATTTAAGCGAAGCTATCACTACACTATATTTTTTTCCCGTCTCGCCACCAACGCCTTTCTCCACAGCTTCGATGTCATTTGACTCAATTTTGACTGCTCGTTTTGTCATTTTTTCAACAACGTTTCCACTCTTGCCCTTAGCCTTGGGATGAGCTGCCGATATTGGCGCAACACTTGCCTTGTCCGGAAGGGAATCAATCGCAATAGGAGTCGTTAATGTAAGCACAAGAACTATAATCGCCGCAACAGACGCAGCCATGCGCAATGCATTCATCCTAATTTCCGAGAATCTACGACGTGGGGCTTTTTCTTCTGATTTTACGATGTTCTGAATCCTGACAGGCTGCAATCCATAGTTGCTCAAATTAACCCCCGACAGTCCCACTGCCGACGGAGCAAACACAACGCAACCCGCATCAGAGTAATGGAACGAACCTATCTTACCGAAATCAAACGAATGGTTTGCAACAAGAGACTCTTTTATGGTCTTCACGTCGCCTTCCACCTTCGCTACCGCTGCATTATATCCGCAGCCCGTCTGTTTCATAAAGGCATTGGCAACAAGGCCGTCGTTATGCGTCAATGCGGCATTAAAGGCCACCGATCTGGATGGCGGCAACAGAACACCGTCGCATATGCTTGACGCAACATTCTGACAAATAAACGCACCAAAACCCGGGACAATCACACAATCATTGTCTCTGAGCAAGCATTCGATATAATTAATAAGTTCCATACATTGCAAAATTAATCAAAATTCGACAAAGCAACAATGTTTTACCTGTCCTTTTTCTTTAAATATGGCAATGCTTGACTTTTGTCGCATCCAAGTTTGACAGCCTCCATCGCATAGCCATAGGCATCGTCGTAACGAAACTGCATCTGTGCCATGCGAGCTTTAAGCAAATACAAATCTGATGATTTGGGTTCTAATTTCTGCGCCTCCGAAAGGTCATTCTGAGCTTCTTTATATTTTCCAACTGCGATATAACACTCTGCCCGATTCAAATAATTCACCGAACGGTTCTCTTTTTTTATAATGTCATCATATAGCAATATCGACTTGTCAT
>ERZ780207.1236-NODE-1236-length-22754-cov-24.413675_pt1 | contig 22754 bp, 14 predicted proteins | sample MGYA00510977_ERZ780207 | MGnify/ENA primary metagenome ERZ780207 (study PRJEB29588, sample SAMEA2151383) | human gut metagenome | biome: human gut; feature: human-associated habitat; material: faeces | place: Denmark | collected 2008/2010 ... | reverse complement strand
GGCAATGGACGAGCAGCCCTTAAATGCCGGTATATTTGACCTTGCAACCCATAAGGTGTGCGGCGAGTCATGTCACCATGTCTCCCGGTGGGCTCTTACCCCACCTTTTCACCTTTGCCGACATCGTCGGCTGTTATTTTCTGTCACACTACTCTGCCGTTTCCGACAGCTTGCCGTTAGCAAGTATGGTGCTCTGTGTTGCCCGGACTTTCCTCCCGTCTGCGCAGGTCGGCCTCGCGGTCGGTCTGCCGGACGAGCGACGCGCCTCTGCCCGTCGTCGTTTTCGCTTCGTCTATATGTTTGGCGTCTGTTTAGACGTATCCTTTAATGATGCCGCGTTTGCTGTTGCGGACAAACATGATGATTTCGTCGCGTTCGGGGGTGGCCGGCAGCTCGGCTTCGATGCGGGCGACGGCGTCTGAGACGTTCAGTCCCGAGAGATAGAGGTAGCGGTATATATCCTGTATCTCGCGTATGGTGTCGCTGGAGAAGTTGCGTCGGCGCAGGCCGATGCTGTTGATGCCGGCGTAGGATATGGGTTCGCGTGCGGCTTTGACATATGGGGGCACGTCTTTATTGATGAGTGCGCCGCCTTGTATCATGATGTGCGAACCCAGGTGGCAGAATTGGTGTACCAGTGTTCCGCCGCCGATGATGGCGTAGTCGTCTACGATGACTTCGCCTGCCAATTGTGTGGCGTTGGAGATGATGATGTTGTTGCCTACGCAGCAGTCGTGTGCTATGTGCGAGTAGGCCATAATCAGGCAGTTGTTGCCCACGACGGTGCGGCCTTTGGAGGCTGTGCCGCGGTTGACGGTGACGTATTCGCGCAGGGTGGTGTTGTTGCCGATGACGGCGTAGGTTTCTTCGCCTCTGAATTTGAGGTCTTGGGGTATTGCGCCTATGACGGCACCGGGGAATATGGTACAGTTGCGGCCTATGCGTGCGCCTTCGAGGATGGTGACGTTGGAGCCTATTCGTGTGCCTTCGCCGATTTCGACGTTTTGGTCAATGGTGACAAAGGGGTCGATGACGACGCTGGGGTGTATCTTGGCTGCGGGATGTACGTATGCTAAGGGCTGTTTCATTTGTTTTTGATGATTTGTGCCATAAATTCGCATTCGGCCACGAGTTTATCGCCTACGAAGGCGCGGCCTTTCATGACGGCGCATCCGCGACGTAGCTCGGTCATGATGGACACGTGGAATAGGAGTGTGTCTCCGGGGACGACTTTTTGGCGGAATTTCACATTGTCTATTTTCATGAAGTATGTCGAGTAGCGTTCCGGGTCGGGCACGGTGCCGAGCACGAGCAGTCCGCCGGTCTGGGCCATGGCTTCAATCATGAGTACGCCGGGCATTACCGGTTCCTGTGGGAAGTGCCCTTGGAAGAATGGTTCGTTGGCGGTGATATTTTTCACGCCCACGATATAGCTTTCGCTGCGTTCGATGATTTTGTCCACCAGCAGGAAGGGGTAGCGGTGGGGCAGTAGGGCGCGTATCTGGTTGTTGTCCAGTATGGGGGTGGCGTTGGGGTCGTACACGGGCGCTATGGCGTCCATACGGCGCACATCGCGGCGCAGTTTCTTGGATAGTTGGGTGTTGATGGTGTGCCCGGGGCGGGTAGCGATGATACGGCCGCGTAGCGGGGCGCCTATCAGGGCGATGTCGCCTATGATGTCGAGCAGTTTGTGGCGTGCGGGTTCGTTTTCGTGCGTCAGGGGTGTCTCGTTGATGTATCCGTACTCGGTGACGCATTTGTGCTGTACGCCCATGATGTCGGCGATATGGTCCAGCTTGTCTTGGCTCAGGGGCGAGTCGTAGATGACTATGGCGTTGTCGAGGTCGCCGCCCTTGATGAGGTTGGCGGCCAGCAGTTGCTCTATCTCGCGCACGAACACGAAGGTACGACTGGCTGCAATTTCGTCGGCGAAGTCGCTCAGGTGTTCGAGACTTGCGTACTGGTTGTGCAGTACGGGTGAGTCGAAGTTGATCATCACATCGGCGGTGAATTCTTCGTCGGGTAGTACTATGATTTTGGAGCCTGTTTCGGGGTCGGAGACCTCTATCTTGTGGCGGACGACAAAGAATTCTTTGTCGGCATCTTGTTCTTGGAGTCCGGCTTGGGCTATGGCGTGGGTGTATATTGCGGCGCTGCCGTCCAGTATGGGCATCTCGGGGCCGTCCACACTGATGAGTACGTTGTCTATTCCGGAGGCATAGAGCGCGGCCATGGCGTGCTCTATGGTGCTGACGGTGATGTCGGGAGCGATGCCGATGACGGTGCCGCGGCTGGTGGCTACGACGTTTTCGGCCACAGCGGGTATTATTGGCCGATCTTCGAGGTCGACGCGTTGGATTTTGTATCCTGTGCCTTCGGCTGCGGGGTTGAAGGTTGCCGTGATATTGAGGCCTGTATGCAGCCCTTTGCCTTGGAGCGTAAAGGGCTTGGCGAGCGTGAGCTGTTTCATTGTGGCGTATATGGTGTTATATATTGTTTCGTACTTTACTGTTGCTTGGCGGATTTTTCGAGGGCGCCGACGCGGTCAAAGAGTTGGCCCAGGCGGCGTATGTATGCGGCTTGACGGGCAAATTCGCCGGCGGGCACTGCGGGGTATCCCATGATGCGGCTGCCGGGGACGACGTTGTTGGGTACGCCCGACTGGGCGCCTATTTGTGTGCGGTCGCCCACGGCGATGTGCCCGGCGATGCCCGCTTGTCCGCCCACCATACAGTGGCTGCCTACGTGTGCACTGCCTGCTATGCCGGCTTGTGCGGCCACCACCGTGTGCTCGCCTACGGTGACGTTGTGTGCCACCTGTATCAAGTTGTCCAGCTTGGTGCCGCGGCCTACGCGGGTGGCGCCCATGGTGGCGCGGTCCACGGTGGTATTGGCTCCTATTTCGACGTCATCGCCTATCTCGACGATGCCCATTTGGGGTATTTTATGGTAGACGCCTTCGCTGTCGGGTGCAAAGCCGAAGCCGTCGGCTCCTATGACCACGCCGGCATGGATGATGCAGCGTGCCCCGATATGGCATCCGGGATATACGCGGCTTCCGGGGTAGAGCACGGTGTCTTCGCCTATGACGGCGCCGTTGCCTACGTACACTTGGGGATAAATCTTGGCGCCGCGTCCTATGACGGCGCCTTTGCCGATGTATGCAAATGCGCCGACGTATGTCTCCTTGTCTATGACGACGTCTTCGGCTATGTAGCTGGGCTGCTCGATGCCGACGGGGTGCTGTGTCATGGCTGCGGCGGCCATTTCCATGAGCTTGGTGACTGCGCCGTAGGGGTCGGCCACGCGTATCATGGTGGCTTGTACGGGACGCTCGGGCACGAATGTATCGGCCACGAGCACTATCGACGATTGAGTGTCGTAGATGTAGTGTGTGTATTTGGGATTGGCAAGAAAAGACAGTGCGCCGGGATGCCCTTCTTCGATTTTGGCAAAGGTGCTGACTGCGGCTTTGGGGTCGCCGTCAACGGTACCGCCGATAAGGGCTGCTAACATTTCTGCTGTAAATTGCATGTGTCAAGTCGTGTATGATTCATATGAATGCGACCGCAAAAATACGCAAAATAAACGATATAGCCAAATCGGCCCACAGCGCACGCTGTGAGGCCGATTTGGTGGCGAGCTTGGACTATTGTGCTAATGGGAAAGATGGGAAAGATGTCATACACCCATAACTTCCATTGTTCTCATTGTTCTCATAGCTCTCATAGTTCCCATAACTCCCTTAGTTCTGACATCCCACATTATTTTCATTCCCATTCGATGGTGCTCGGCGGCTTGGAGGAGACATCGTAGCATACGCGGTTAACGCCGCGCACGCTGTTGATGATGGTGTTGGATACATCGGCCAGGAAGTCGTAGGGTAGGCGCGCCCAGTCGGCGGTCATGGCGTCCGTGGAGGTAACGGCACGCAGGGCCACGGCTTGTTCGTAGGTGCGTTCATCGCCCATGACGCCGACGCTTTGCACCGGCAGCAGTATCACGCCGGCCTGCCAGATGTCGTCGTACAGGCCGTATTGGCGCATCTTGGAGATGAAGATGTCGTCGGCGTCTTGCAGTATGCGCACTTTCTCGGGGGTGACTTCGCCCAGTATGCGCACGGCCAGACCGGGGCCCGGGAAGGGGTGGCGGCGTATCAGATGTTCGGGCATGCCCAGCTGCCGTCCGACGGCGCGTACTTCGTCCTTGAAGAGCGCGCGCAGCGGTTCGCACAGCTTCAGGTGCATTTTCTCGGGCAGTCCGCCGACGTTGTGGTGGCTCTTGATGGTGGTGCCGGTGATGCTCAGCGACTCTATGCAGTCGGGGTATATTGTGCCTTGCGCCAGCCATTTGACATCCTTGATTTTGCGCGCTTCCTCATCGAAGACGTCGATGAATCCCTTGCCGATGATTTTGCGCTTGGCCTCCGGGTCGGTGATTCCGGCCAGTTCGTCGAAGAATTTGGCCGAGGCATTGACGCCTATGACGTTGAGGCCCAGCCCTTGGTAGTCGCGTAAGACGTTGGTGTACTCGTTTTTGCGCAGCATTCCGTGGTCCACAAATATGCAGGTGAGGCGGTCGCCGATGGCGCGGTTGAGCAGTACGGCGGCCACGGACGAGTCCACGCCTCCGCTCAGTCCGAGCACCACGCGGTCGTCGCCTAATGTCCGGCGCAGGCTTTCCACGGTGCTGTCTATGTACGATGCGGGAGTCCATTCGCGACGCGAGCCGCAGATGTCCACCACGAAATTCTGCAGCAATTGTATGCCGCAGGTGCTGTGGAACACCTCGGGATGGAATTGCACGCCCCAGCATCGGAGGCCTCGGCGGCGATAGGCGGCCACGTGTACTTTGTCGGTGGAGGCTACTATATCCATGCCTTCGCCGACGGCGGTGATGGTGTCGCCGTGGCTCATCCATACCTGTGCGCCGACCTCGATGCCGGTCATCAGCGGATCGGAGCTGTCCACTTCGCTGAGGATGGCACGGCCGTATTCGCGAGTGGAGGCCGGTTCGACGCGTCCGCCGCGCTGATAGGCCATCAGTTGGGCGCCGTAGCATATGCCCAGTACCGGGTAGCGCGACACAAGAGCCTCGGTGTCAACCTTGAAGGCCTTGTCATCGTATACCGAGAAGGGGCTGCCCGAGAGGATGACGCCGATGACATCGGGATCGTCAGCAGGCATACGGTTGTAGGGGAGGATTTCGCAGTAAGTGTCGAGTTCGCGCAGGCGGCGGCCTATAAGCTGTGTCGTCTGCGACCCGAAATCGAGAATAATGATTTTTTGTGGCATCGTCTTTTTTGTGGATGATGTAGCGGTGATTTTTAGAAGAAGTACTCGGAGTCTTCCGGAAAGAAGTACTCGGAGTCTTCCGAAAAGAAGTACTCGGAGTCTTTGATCAGTGCAAAGGTACGCTTTTTTTGCGAGACCCCGAAAGCCTCCCTAAGGACCCTAAAGTCCCTAAAGCCCCTAAAGTCCATTAAAGCTCCCCAAAGTCCCATCGTCCTCCTCCGCCCATGCGTTGCGCAGCCCATTCCCTCATAAAAAAAACAGAGCCCGCTAACCTCAACGGTCGGCGGGACTCTTAACTAATTCAGGTACGAATTCTATACATCCGGCCATTTAGGCCGGAGATAGCCCTTACTTTTGTTCTACATTTCAGGTTAGTCAATCACGTCAGCGCATCACTGCGCCTTCATATCAAAAATCAATCAGTTGTTTTCGGAGAAGGGCAGGGGCGCTTGGCCGGACTTGCCGACCCGTATGCGCCTCTGTCGCGTGGGATGCCCATGCTACTTCTTGACGATGCGTATGGGCGTTTGTTCGTTGATTACAATCATATACACGCCGGAGGCCAGTGTGGAGACGTCCACGCTTTGGGTGTAGCTGTCTTCGCCGGCTACGCGTGCCACTTCGGCGCCGGTGCTCGAGAATACGCGGATGTCGCGTATAGCCTCGGGACTGGTGACGGTCACCTCGGTGGTGGCCGGTACGGGGTAGGCGCTCAGGCTGTAGCCCGTGGCGTCACCTATGCCGGATGTTCCGACGATGGCAGCGGTGGCGGCGTTTGGTCGTGCGTGCCTCGGGCCTATACTCCGGGAGGTTGTAGAATGGCCTCCGGCTTGGAGGCTTTTTGATAATCGGTTCGCGGACGTTTCTTGCCGTCCGTGCCCATATGCAATAAAGTCAAGGTATGTTATATCAAGCATTGAGCCTGATTTTGGCCTGCAAAGTTAAGCATTATTCCGCATATACAGCACAAAAAGTGCCAAAATAATAAAAAAACGAGCTCCGCTAACCTCGGCGGTCGGCGGAGCCCTTAACAATATTGCATTCTACATTTCAGGTTGATCAATCAATCACTTTTTCAGTGGTTTTTTTAAGATGCGTGCTGCATCACTGCAGTACTAAGTAATTCTATTAATTACTTGCTTCTTAGGGCTTCACTCGCACAAACGAGCGGTGGCCCTGCGGGCACGTGCCAACCTCGGTCGGCACGGCCGCATATATCAAAGTATCAATCACTTCTTAACGATGCGCAGGGGGGCCTGCTCGTTGACTACGAGCATATACACGCCCGGGGCCAGGGTGGAGACGTCCACGCTTTGGGTGTAGTCCTTTTCGCCGGCCACGCGTGCCACTTCGGCGCCTGCTGTCGAGAAGATGCGTACGCTTTCTATAGCCTCGGGGCTGGTGACGGTTACCGCAGTGGTGGCGGGCACGGGGTAGACGCTCAGGCTGTAGCCGGTGGCGTCACCTATGCCGGTTGTCCCGACGATGGTAGCGGTGGCGGTGGTGTTCGCACTCTTGCTTATGCGTGCATTGGTTGAGGCGTACACGGCCGTGATGCGGTATTTGTAGCCCGACGGGTTGGTGTTGGTGTAGTAGTACAGCACGCACTTGTGGTCGGTGGCGGGGTTGGCTTTTTCGCGCAAGGCGTAGCCCTTTTCGGAGGGGGTGTCGATGCCGAATTTGTACGTATCGTCCTTGCCGAACTTGTAGTTGCCGGGCACTTGGCCGGTGGTGACTTCTACGGGGTAGTAGTGGTAGTCTTCGCCCTGCTTGAGCAGGTTGAATTTGTTAAGGGTGTTGAAGGTGGCGCCTCCGTCGGTGGAGTATTCCACGAGGAAGTACGACACGGGTTCGTTTGAATTGGCGGCTGTGGCACGGTCAAAGTCGAGGTCTACGCGGTACATGCCGGCGGCAGCGCCATCTCCGCTATAGATGTATGCTTTGGCTTCGCCTATAGCTGCCGGGTAGTCGTTTTGGGCAACTTCGTAGTTCATACCGCCACGGATGAGTGTTCCGTTGTTTACGCGTTTGTAGATAGGAACGATTTCGGCGGTGTACATGTCGGCGTTGATGAAGAACTCACCGTCAGCGTTTTGATTGTAGTCGATGGTGAACACATTGCTCACGTCAGTCTCGTCATTTACTTTCCAGGTTTTGAGTACTGTACCGCTTTGGTCTTTGAGGGCTACTTCGTAGTGGTTTACCACGATGTCTGCTCCCGGCAGGCCGAAGGAGTGGTCTTGGTCGGTAGGTTTCTTGCTGGGACGCTGCCAGGTAATCTTGCAGTCGAAGCGTGTGATGTCGGAGGGGTTGGTTTCATCGTCATAGCCGGTCGTAATATTGATGTTGACGGGTACGTCGGGATAAGCATCGCGCTTGTACAGGCGATACTTGGCGAAGCGTACGCCGGGAACATATTGATAGATGTATATGCAGTCATCAGCAGTATCATATTCGGCGCCGTACCACGAGCAGTTCGAGTTGCCGGCAACGAATTGCGAAACTTCTTCGAGCTTATTGCCTACGCAGGGAATCAGGTTGTTCTTGGAGGGTACCACGGTGGCGGCTGTTTCGCCTTCGCCGCATTCTGCTACGTCGATGCGGAAGTAGCCGGGGTTGTTACTGCGAACCGTAGAGGGGTGCAGCACGAAGAACTCATCGTTGTAGGTGAAGGCTACACCACCCGACTGGGTGATGTCGGCGGTAGCATCATACATCAGGGAGTAGTGGCCGGAGGGGTCTACATACCATGTACCGATGCTGCGCACGGTTTGGATAAATGCTCCGTTGCGCCCGGGTACGGGGAACGAATAGTTCTCGGTAGAGCCTTTTGGGTGCAAGGCTTCGCCCGTCTTGGGGTTTGTCATGCCCTCGTAAGGTGCGACAAACTTCGTGATATTATTCATTGCAGTACCGGCGGCGTTAAGGTCAACCCTGTACACGTCGGCAGACAAGTTCATCGAAAGCAGTACGTAGGGGTTGCCGTTGTTATAGTTGCCGGCAGCCAAATAATGAGTACGATAGTACTGAGTTCCGTTTGCGTGTTTGCCTTGATCTTCGTAGAAATAGAAGTCGTGGCCTCCGTAGGTCAGCTCGATATTGCCTTTGAGGTATTTTATCGGGCGATAGTACAGATTAGTACTGTTAAGTGGGCCTCCGTTGGTTACGCGATGCCAGAATTTGCCGGTGCCATCCACAGCTATGGACTGGTTCTCCAAGCCATAGGTGTCATTGACTACATCGCCGGCATTGCCGATGTTCTTGATAGTAGCTGCATCTGCGCCTATGGAATAGATGTGGCCTTTCCATTTGCCGTCTTTGTATTCTTTGTTCGCTCCAGTTCCGGCTTCATCACCCCCCACGTAACTATTGGGTATATAGTTGGTTCCGTCTACAAGCTCTGTGCGTGCAGTCAGCTGAGCAATATACCATTTGCCGTTGTAGAATTGAGCTTGACGATATACGTCACCGGGAGCACCATAGAAACCTACACGAGTCTTTGCATTTGCGAACCAGCCTTTGGCTACGACAGCATCTGCGGGACTGCCGGCGGCTGTCCATTCATCTTGTGTCATGATGGGATAGTCATAGATGCAGTCGAGGATGTAGTTGGTGACGTCGGGAGAGTATGTAATCGAGGCTTCTCCGGGCAAGGAGCTCTTAACCACGGTTTCTCCGCCTTCATCGTAGTAAGCCTTTACAACATACGAATAGTTGCCGTCGGGGAGTTCGGCATCGATATAGGAGCTGCCTTCGTAGTTGCTCAGAATCTTGATGCCGTCGCGATATACTTCATAATATTTGAGGTTGGTGGTCGAGCTCACTTCCCATGTCAAAGCGACGGTACGACGGCCCTTATAGGTTACTATGCTTGTAAAATATGGGGTATTGGGAACGTTCGGAGCTACCGCATTAGAGAGTACTTCGTCGGTTTTCTCGCCCTTTTCGGTGGTGATGGCCTGTTTCATCTTGGCGCGAACTAAGAATCTGGTCGAAGTGTTGTAGGTGATACCGTTTTCGATTGTCGTAACGAGGGCGGTATAGTTGGGGTAGTCGTAAGTGGTTACATCCGATGCGAGGTCGGCAATTCTGGTGTCGGTAGTGACGCTGCTGTTGTCGCTGCCGTTCTTGGTTTCGCGCTTAATCACCTCGAAGCCTTGGAGTGGACCGTGGGCGGGGGCATTCCATGAGAGCTTGGCCTTCTTCGTATCGTTGGGGTCGATGGTGCCTTCCAGATTGACAGCGCCGAAGCCGGCATCGAAGGTGCTTGCGTATGCGCTTTGTGCGCTTTCGCCGCTTTCATTGTAGCCCTTGATGCTATATTTGTGCGCTAAGCCTGTGCCCAAAGTCAGGTCGAGGGTGCACTTGGTGTCGGTGCCGCTCCATACCTCCGTTGCCGTTTTCAAGTCATCGGAGTTTTTAAATACCTTGTATGAGGTGGCATTCCCGTCTTTCGCCCAAGTGAGGTCTACCTTCTGTCCGGCACCATCCCAGCGTGCCGTCGCCGTGAAGTTTTGAACGATACCGGGAGCCGATGTTTCTTTATATTCTACGCGCACGATACCACCGTCGCAGTCCAGACCGTATAAAACCAAGTGCTTGTCTGCTGTCTTGATTTCGTAGTCACAGCCGGTAATGTTAATAGAACTTTGAGAGTGACTTGACAATTGGGGCTGTGTGCCGCTGATTATATTCTTCTGTTTTCCGGAGCCAACGCCTGCAGTATAGTCTATGAGAGACAGACGAGGGTCTGCCCATCCGGAAGTGAAGTTCATGCATAAGGCGAGCTTTTGTCCTTTGAAGGTGAAGTGGCGTTGGCCGGTGCCGTTGGCGTTGCCAATGCCGTCCTTTGACAATTCTTCGATGAGTTTGCCGTTGGAATCAAAATGCATACCGTAAGAAGTATTAGATGCATCGATAAGCCAAAAAGAACCATCACTCATTGGCTCGATAGTTGCAAGCTCCAGGCCGGGGGCTTTGCTTAGTGTCACTAATTCAGCTTTGCCTGCGGCATCTTCTATTTTCTTGTTGGTAACCGTAAAGATTGCAACACTCCCCCTATCGGATGAAAGGACATATATTTTGCCATTTGAGGGTGTTCCTATAGCGCCTAATCCTCGTCCCATACTTTTCTTTAAGTATGTATTCAAGTGATTGTTAAACATCACCGTAGGAGCTCCGGTTCCTTCCCAGCAGTAAACCTTAAAGTTTTGCCAATAGGAAGATGGCCTGTTTATAGATATTACAGCATTTCCCATACGAACCAAACCATATAACGTAGCAACATCACTTGTGCCTTCGGTAACGCCGGACATGCTTGCGGTTCCTTCGCGTGCAAATGTCGTACTGTTAAGTATGTTCATCGTGTAGCTTGCCGGTTTAGTCACTGACCCGTTTACGGTCAGCACCCATAGCTTGTCGTTGACGGCGGCTATGCCAACTGCTTTGGCTGACGAGGAGTTGCTGCTATTTCCGCCGTTAGGCCACCAGGCATTGACCGGGGCTTCGTTCTTCCTGCAGGATTTAGTGCTGCCGGTCGGGATGGTAAACGCCTCGGCGCCGGCGGGTAAGGCCGAGGAGAGCGCCAGCACGAATGCCGTAAGAGATAAGAGTATCCTTTTAAGTCTCATTTTGTTAGAATATTATTTTTTTAGGTTATTATTATCGTGTATAGGGTGTATTGTGGCGGATTTCTCGCCCGTGAGTTGCGTTGTCAGCATCGGCTGTCGCAGTTGCGAGGAGGCCTGTCGCCGAGGGTGCTGTTGACTAACCCTCCGGTGGCGGGGTGTCCGCCGTGGCAGGGGTTGGGATGTCGTCATAGTACACGGATGTTCAAAAAGGTGGGACATACGGCCTATGGAACGGCTTGTTATAGAGGATATTGACGCATCGCGCCAATTCGGGGAACAATCTGCCACAATAAGCATTCTGATGTTCGGGCCTTATCCCGAAAGTGGCTGTGGCCGACTTTTACAAAAATATTGCGTCCGCTGATGGGCGGCTGCAGTCCGAAAGCAGCGCATACACTATGGTATGCCTGTCAGTGATGCCATATACGCTGCACAACCAAGGCGCTATGCGTATACTTGGGTCGTGGTGGTGGCGTCAGAGCCATATCTGCTTCTCAGCGCAAATATACGTTAAAAGCGGCAATTGTCCGCACAAAATACGTGCTTCTTTAGGTAAAATATTGCGGCAAAAATATTGCTATATACACGACAAACGCCGCCGTGCCTGCACTTTTTGTAACAATCGCGTATATCAAAATAAAGGATTCGGTAGGGCGGTGTGTCGGTAAAACCGGTAGGGCGCAATACATCGCGCCCGCAACGACATAATCCGTTCGATAATCCGACAATCAACATATTATATCCTCGTGTATTGCGCGGGCGCAATATATTTCGCCCCTGCAAATAATACGCCTTAATATGACACGCTTGCGCGTCAATACGCCCTTTTTCCCATTTCTCCGGACTTTATGGCTCGCTATCCGCAAAAATTATGTAAATTTGCATGACCTTAGAGGCCTTAAAGCCCCTAAGGGCCTTAAAGAGGCAGGACACAAAGTATTACACCCTATATACAACACGATTTATGGCAACCAAACCTTTCAAGTATCAGCCCATGTTCCCGTTGGGACCGGATACAACCGAGTATTACAAGCTGACAGACAAATACGTACACACCGAGAACTGGGGCGGACACGAATTCCTCGTCATCGACCCCGAAGCACTCACCGTACTGGCACGTCAGGCCACCCATGACAACGCTTTCATGCTGCGCCGCGAGCACAACGCCATGGTCGCCAAGATCCTCCATGACCCCGAAGCAAGCGAAAACGACAAATTCGTTGCCTTGACGATGCTGCGCAACGCCGAAGTCGCTGCCAAAGGCCAACTGCCTTTCTGCCAAGACACCGGTACGGCCATCGTGCACGGCGAAAAAGGCCAGTACGTGTTCACCGGATGCGATGACGCCGAGCGCCTGTCGCGCGGAGTGTATGACACTTACACCACCGATAACCTCCGCTACAGCCAAAATGCGCCCCTGAACATGTACGACGAAGTCAACACCGGGTGCAACCTCCCCGCCCAAGTGGACATACACGCCGGCGATGACGACGAATACCACTTCCTATTCGTGGCCAAAGGCGGCGGCTCGGCCAACAAGACTTACCTCTATCAAGAGACCAAGGCGCTGATCAACCCCAAGACACTGCTCCCCTTCCTGGTTGAGAAAATGAAGACCCTCGGCACCGCCGCCTGTCCTCCATATCACATAGCATTTGTCATCGGTGGTACTTCGGCCGAAAAAAACCTCGAGACCGTCAAAAAAGCCTCCGTCAAATATTATGACAACCTTCCCACCGAGGGCAATGAGCTGGGACACGCTTTCCGTGACATCGAACTCGAGAAACAACTCAAAGAAGCCTCCGAGAAAATAGGCCTCGGCGCACAATTCGGCGGCAAATACTTCGCCCACGACATACGCGTCATCCGCCTGCCGCGCCACGGCGCATCATGCCCCGTAGGCCTCGGCGTAAGCTGCAGCGCCGACCGCAACGTCAAAGCCAAAATCAACCGCCAAGGCCTCTGGATCGAGAAACTCGATGCCAACCCCGGCGAACTCATCCCCGAAGAAATGCGTCAAGCCGGCGAAGGCAAGGTCGTCAATATCGACCTCGACCGACCCATGCCGGAAATACTTGCCGAGCTCTCCAAATATCCCGTATCGACACGCCTGTCCTTGCGCGGCACCATCATCGTAGGTCGCGACATCGCCCACGCCAAAATCAAGGAACGCCTCGACCGCGGCGAACCAATGCCTCAGTACCTCAAAGACCATCCCATATACTACGCCGGCCCGGCCAAGACGCCGCAGGGTATGCCCTCGGGCAGCTTCGGCCCCACCACCGCCGGACGCATGGACAGCTACGTCGACCAATTCCAGGCCGCCGGCGGCTCTATGGTCATGATTGCCAAAGGAAACCGCTCCAGGCAAGTCACCGATGCATGTCATAAGCACGGCGGATTCTATCTGGGCAGCATCGGCGGCCCCGCCGCAGTGCTCGCGCAGAACTCCATCAAGAAAGTCGAGCTCCTCGAATACCCCGAACTCGGCATGGAAGCCATCTGGAAAATCCAAGTCGAAGACTTCCCCGCATTTATCCTCGTAGACGACAAGGGCAACGACTTCTTCACCCAAATCGCCGAAAAATGTAAAGGCTGCGCCCTCGGCAAATAAGCCATAGCCTGACACACGGAGTTCCCTTCGACCGGAGCTCTAAGAACCATAAGAGCAATGGGAATAATGAGAATAATGCACTATTTTCATTGTTCCCATTATTTCTATTGTTCCCAACTCCGGAGTTTTCCACAGCCCATGTGACAGTCCAAAATATAGAAGTGGCCGTCATCCTGTTGCGGGATGACGGCCACTGTTATTAGGGGAAGTTGTCTATCGCTATTATATGCGGTAGATGATTACTTGACGATGACCTTGGCGGTGGTGGCGCCGGCACGTACGATGTATACGCCGGGCACTACGGACACGGAGGCATCGGTGACGGAGGCGCCGACATATACGGCCTTACCGTCAGCGGCATAGACTGCCAATGCCTGACCGGCGTTGCCGGACACGATGATGGCGCCGTCAGCGGCCTTGATGGAGGCGGAGCCGTCCACGCTGATGTCGTTGACACCGGCACCGGGGATGAAGAGAACATTAATGTCCGGGACTATGGAGGTGGCTGCGTAGCCGAAGGTTTCATCGGTCTTCTCGGGGTCGAGGGTGTATTCTTCGTCATCGACTTCGTCGTTGTTGTCGAAGCGGGTGTTGAGCGGCGACTCGGGCTTGCCGTAGGTGCCCTTGAATGCCACGCCGTCGAGGTTGGTTCCTTTTCCGGTCTTGTAGATCATCACCACGAGGTTCTTGCCGTTGTACTTGTACTCGTTTTGGAGGGCGAAGGCCATGGCTTCGTCGTCGAGCTTGACGTCGATGGTTCCTTCAAAGACTTTGGTGAGTTGGCCGACGGGAATAATTCCGTCTTCGAGATTAGCCTTTTCGGTTTCGCCCAGCCATACGCGCATGGGTACATTGGTGAATTCGCTTTCGAGGGTGCCGTATGGGAAGGATATCATCGCAATCTTCTTGCCGGCGTTTTCGCCCAGGTCCGAAGCGTAGTAGATGCCCTCGAATACGGACTGATTGGCCAAGAATGTGGTAGGTACTACAGATACGTCATCGGGAGAGGCGGCGCCGATGGTTACCAGCTCGCTGCCTTCCGGAACAATGTTCAGTACAAGTGCGGCTGTCGAGTTGTTGGACACGTCTTCGTCTGCATCGTAGAGCACATATCCGGAGACGGTGGTATTCTTGGCCTCTGTAAAGGTGTATTGCAGCTTGAGTTCGGTCGCGGCGTTGCGTGCCAGTTCGGTTCCGTCTACTGTTGCGAGGGTCTTGCCTTCGGCATCGCGCAGTTGCACTTTGTAATCCTTGGCCACGTTGCGTCCCTTATTGGTGACTTTCACGAAGTACTCTGCGAGCTTGTTCGTGGTGGGGAATTTTTCGCCTCTTACCGAGACGGCTGCCAGGTCATTGGCCTTGGCTTCCACGGCGGTGACGGTGGCGACCCAACCCAAGCGGCGGTCCATGATGTCGCTGGTGAAGTGGAAGGTCAGGGCTCCGCTGTCATTGGTGGCTTGGAGGTCTTTGATTGCCTCGGGCACTCCGCCTTCGCTGTTGAATTCGCCGATTTTGGGGGCGGTTTCGTCCAATCCGTTGTATATGATCAGGTAATCACCGAAGGAGTCGATTTCGAATTCGGTGAATTGCACTCGTATATAGCTGTTGGGGTTGGCGGGCTTGATGGTCAGCAGATCGTTGGCGTTGTTGGTGTAATTGCCTTCGCCGCCGTTGTCGTAGAATTTGTATGTCTTGCCATCCTCGACCACTGCCACTGCATCGCCTTGTCCCATGACAATCCAGTCGGCCGGTTTGACCAGAACAGTGGGAGCCTCGGTATATGCGCCTTCGCCCTTGTCGTTGACAGCAGCGATGCTGTAGATGTAGCGTCCGTATCCGGGGGTGTCCTCGTAGGATGTCTGCGAGGGATCGGAAATTTTGATTTCGGTCTGGTCGGGCGAGCCGTAGATGCGTCGTTTGATTACGTATCCGGTAAGTCCTGCCGGGTCAAAGCTTCCGCCATTGAGGCCTTTGGTGGGGGCTGTCCAGCTAAGTACGGCCTTGTTGTCGCCCGGGACGGCACTGAAGGATGCCACGGCTGCCGGGACATCGGCGCCGACTACCACGTGTAGCGGGTCGGTGTCCACGCCGCCGTCGCCGGCAGCGTTGAAGGGCACGAGCTTGTAGTCGTGGCCGCCTTCGGAGACGTTATTGTCCGTGTATTCCGTGGCTGTGGCGTCCAAAGAGGCTACTTGCGTGCCGTCGCGCAGCACCTTGATGCCTTCGAGCGAGGTCAGGGCGTTGCCTTGGGCGTCCTTGGTGGGGAGAGTCCAGGCAAGTTTTACAGAGGTTCCCGAGACGGTGGCGCTGCGGCCGGTGACGCGGTCGGGGGCTCCCTTGGCTACATTGATATATGGTATCATCAGCGTGTTGAGGCTGTCGAATTCGCCGTTGTACAGGATGTTGTTGATGCCTTTGGCTTTGCCTGTCTTGGTATCGATGGTGTACAAGGCGTATTTGCCGTTGTTGTACCAGTATAGCACGCCGGTGGAGTAATCGAAGGCCATAGACTGGTCGAAGGCCGCATCGACGCCCAATTCGCCTACCAGGGTCACGCGACCATTGGTCTTATTGACCTTGTAGAACGAGTCGTTGGTGCTCACTGCGTAGAGCTGTCCGTCCAAGTCGCAGGCAAGGGCAATCATGGTAAACTTGTTGCCTGCCAAGTCGGTGAAATCGCCTATTTTCTTGACTGCGCCGGTGTTTATGTCCAGCGTCGCCAGGGCGCTGTTGCCCTTGTAGATGCCGTAGGCGTTGTTCGTGGTGTAGTCGTAGGTCAGGTCGATGCACTTGGTGCTGGTGAGCGATATGGGCGTGCGCTCACCGGTCTCGGTGTCGATGGTGCTGAAGCTCTCGATGGTGGACTGTGTGCCGGGGAGTGTCACTTGCACATACCACTTGTAGTTGTAGTAGAAGCCGCAGTAGCACTGTCCCAGTCTTGACTGGTCCGCTATCAGCGTCACATCGATAGGATCGGTCTCCGGGTCAAACTTTATGGGCCCGGTCACGGAGTTGTCGTTGCCATGCTGCCAGGTCTGGTAGGCATAGATGACCGGCGCGGCCGACGCCCCTATTACGGTGGCGAGGGCCATGGCAAGCGTTGCGTAGAATTTTTTCATACGAACTTTGGTTTTGTTTATAGAAAGGATAGATTTGGTTTATTTCCTCGGGGTCAGCCCGTCGGATTGTATGTCGCAAATATACGTATATTTTTTACCCGGATGTGCAATGTGTCATTATTTTTTTTAAGGCGTCCAATCGGATATATTGTCAAGCCGAAATGCGCCAAACGGTGCGGCAATACGGCTATATGGTGTTATTTTGGCACCGGCGTCCGGCAGCGCTACATGCGAGGATCTGCCGCCGGGACTTGTGTCTGCTATTTTTCGCGGAGGAAGCGGTAGCCGAAGCGCCGGCATGCGGCGCGTTCGAGGTCTTCGCGGGCCTCGGGAGCGGCGATGGCGATGAGGGCGCGGGCACGCTGAGCGCAGTCCTTGCCTTTGAGGAAGGCGGCGCCGTATTCGGTCACCACATACTGGGTCTGGAATCGGGTGGTGACAACTCCGGCGCCCTCGGTGAGCACCGGCTTGATCTTGGAGATGCCCTTGCCGGAGGTCGCAGTCATGGCTATAAAGGTCTTGCCGCCCTCGGAGAGCGCGCCGCCGTACATGAAGTCGTGCTGTCCGCCGACGCCGGAGAACAGTCGCGTGCCTATCGAATCGGCACATACTTGTCCGGTAAGGTCCACTTCGATGGCCGAATTGATGGACATCACCTTGGGGTTTTGGCATATGCGGAAGGGGTAGTTGGTCCACGCTACGTCTTTGAATATAATGTCCGGGTTGTAGTCCATGAAGTCGTATAGTGCCCTTGAGCCCAAGGCAAGGCTGGCCACGCTCTTTCCGGGCATAACCACCTTCTGAGAGTTGTCTATCACTCCGCTTTGGATGAGCGGCAGCACGCCGTCGGTCATTGCCTCGGTGTGCAAGCCGAGATGCCGGTGGTCGTGCAGCCGCCCGAGCACGGCATTGGGAATGCCGCCCACGCCTATTTGCAGCGTGGCACCGTCGGGTATCAGTTCGGCAATATGCCCGCCGATTCGGCGCTCGGCATCATTGGGTACGGCCGTAGGCACTTCGACCAGCGGGTCATCGACTTCGACACAGGCATCGAAGCGGCTGATATGTATGAGCGGGTCGCCGTAAGAGTAGGGCATCTGCTTGTTCACCTGCGCGATGATAGTCTTGGAACATTCGATGGCCGAGAATGCCAGGTCGGCCGACACGCCGTAGCTGCAATAGCCGTCCTTGTCGGGGGGCGAGACGTTGAGCAGGGTGACATCCAGCGGCAGGTATCCCTCGCGGAACAACGCCGGGACTTCGCCGAGGAAGCATGGGATGATTTGTGCTTCGCCACGGTCTACGGCCTTGCGTATGCTGTTGGAAATGAACAGGCTGCGCGGGATGAATATATCTCGATACTCGGTCTTGGCATACGGGGCGTCACGGCGGCCGACAGCAAAGGCCGAATACATCTCCACGCCTTGCAGCTCGGCGTGGCGTGCCGTTATGGCATCCAACAATACCTCCGGTATGGACGTGCTGCCTTGGATGTACACGCGGTCGTGGCTTTTGACCAGTTTGGCCGCCTCGGCGGCAGTCATATAGTTCGCTTTCATGTCTGTGGCGTATTGTGTCTGTGGCGTATTATGCCAATGGTGTATTATATATGGTGTATTATGCCTGTGGAAAATTACGGTTGAAGGCTGCGAGTCGTTCTTCAAGGAGTGGATAATCGTCGTCGCCGAGCATCGATGTGCATATGCGCAGCCCCTGCTGTTCGCTGCCGGTGGTACGCAGCGAGATGGCGGCGATGCCGTAGTGGATGAGCTCGTCGACGAGGTCGTCACCCGTAAAGCCATTGCGGCCTATTGTGAAGAAGAAGCCGTCACTGACGTCCCGGTCGAGATCCTTGTCGTATACGATGTGAAAGCCGTTGCGCACGAATATAGATTTCAGCCGTGCAGCGCGTCGGGCGTATTCGCGGTTTTCGGTCACGAAATCGAGTTTTCCGTCGCATGCGGCCTCGTACATTGCCGCCAGAGCATACTGTGCCGAGTGGCACACGCCCGAGGACAAGGTGTACAGTATGGTGTGTACAAAGGTGCGTCCGGGCGTGTCCATACCGAGAGTCTCCTTCAGATGGGGATACTCGCGGTCGAACAATGCGTCGGAGATTACAGCCGTGGCCACACGCTCGCCGGCATAGCTGAATATCTTGGAGGCGGAGAGAAGTAGTATGTAGTTGTCGGTATATCGCGCTACGGTGCTCTGGTACGGCGGCTCGAATGGATGTCCTATGTTTTTGCGCGAGTCCATGCCAAAATATGCGAGGTCTTCAAGGACTATCGTGTCGTATTGTGTGGCCAGGCGGCCGATGTGTTCCAACTCGCTATCGGTGAAGCATATCCACGCCGGATTGTTGGGATTGGAATATATGATTGCGGCGATATTGCCTTTTGCAAGGCGGCTTTCGAGCTTCCGGGCCAGCTTATCGCCGCGGAAGTCGTGGACATCAAATTCGTCTGTCTTGTAACCCAGCACTTTGGCTTGCAACGGCTGTACCGAGAACCCCGGATTGATAAACAATATGGTGTCCTTGTCGGCGTGCAGGTGTGTGCTCAGGATAAATGATGCAAAGGTGCCCATCATGGACCCCACGGTGGGCACGCAACTTTCCGGCCTTACGTCTATGCCGAGGAAGGCCTTGACAAATCGCGAGGCTTGCTGTTTGAGCGGGGTGATGCCGGCTATATTGGGATACTTGTTTGCCACTCCGGCGTCGAGAGCCTGTTTTTGGGCCTCGATGCCTATTCGAGATGCCGGAAGTCCGGGCGAACCTAACTCGAGATGTACGAATTTACGCCCCGTAATTCTCTCCAGTTCCTCGGCAAGGGCAAGGGTCTGCCGGATGGTGGCATCGCCGGCATGAGCGATGTGCATCTTGTGCAGCACCTCGCCGACAGTCTTTCGGTCAAAAGGTATTTCCATACGTTATAGATGTTTTTCGTGGAAGTGTGCTCAATTGTTCCCGTTGATGTGGGTGTGTGCCACCTTGAGCCCGGCGCGGAAGGCCTTGATGTTCATCTCGACGATGTCATCTCCTTTGCGTGCGAACACCGAGTGTATGCCGTCTTCGATTTTAGCGATGTCGATACCGAGGAAAGGCGCTGCGGCGCCCAACAATACGATATTGGCGGCGCGCGGCGAGGAGGCCTCGCTTGCAATCGCGGCCACATCAAGCGCCACGTGGTGGGGCAACGCTTCGATGCGCTGCATCAGCGTGTCAAGGTCGGGGTAGTCGGGAATATTGACAAAAGGTTCGGTATTTGTAATCACCCATCCGTCCTTTTTGAGGTACGGCAGGTAGCGCATAGCCTCCATGGGTTCGAGCGAGATGATGAGGTCGGCCTTACCCAAGGGTATGAGGTCGGAAGCTATGGGCGTAGAGCTGATGCGCAGGTTGGACTGCACGTCGCCGCCGCGCTGGCTCATGCCGTGCACCTCGGCCTGCTTGATATAAAGGTTGTCGTTGATAGCGGCGGCACCGATTATTGTGGCTATCGAGAGGATGCCTTGGCCTCCTACTCCCGAAAGTATTATGTCTGTATTCATGGGTCGTCCTCCCGATTTATTTGGTTTGTTTAGCGTGGCGGCGAGCTGTCTGTATGCACTCGCGACGCGGTACGATGACACTCACTCCTTGGTACTCGATTTCTTGTCGGATAATATCTTCCATCTCGGCCATATTCTTAGGCAGAGGGATGACCGTGCGCACGTGCTCCGGCTCGACGCCTATGCCGAGGCAGATGCTCTCTATGCGGCCCGTTCCGGCCGAGTCCTGTCCTCCGGTCATCCCGGTGGTGAGATTGTCGGAGATTATTATCACGATGTTTGACTTGCTGTTGACGGCATCGAGCAGCCCGGTCATACCCGAGTGGGTGAAAGTGGAGTCGCCGATGACGGCCACCGACGGCCACTGGCCCGCATCGGCAGCGCCTTTGGCCATCGTGATTGAGGCGCCCATGTCCACCACGGAGTGTAGTGCTTGATATGGAGGCAGATAGCCGAGTGTATAGCAGCCTATATCGCCGAAGACGCGCGGATTGGCGTACTCGCTCAGAACATTGTTTAGTGCCGCAAACATGTCGCGGTGTCCGCAGCCCCGGCACAAGGCGGGCGGACGCGGCATCACCAATTCGGACGGCGCAAACACTTCTTCATTCTTGAGCCCGAGGGCGGAGGCGACATTGTCGGGTGTCAGTTCGCCGGTGCGTGGTACGGCGCCCGAAAGACGTCCCTCGATACGGACGCTCTGCTCCAGGACGCCGAGCAGCATCTCCTCCACCACCGGCTGGCCGTCTTCGAGCACAAGCAGCGATTGGCACTTGGAGGCCAGTCGCCTTACGGCATTCACCGGCAGCGGATATTGTGAGACCTTCAGCACCGGATGCGGACATCCGTCCTTGAAGTTTTCCATGAGGTAATTGTATGCTATGCCGCAGGCGATGATGCCCACCGAGGTGTCGGCCCCGTCGATATATTTATTGTACTCGGATTCCTCGGATCGGCGCTCTAAATCTTTCTGCATACCGGTCAGTCGCTCGTTGCGACGGCGTGCCACAGCCGGAAGCAGCACCCATTCTTTGGGATTGTCGGGATAGCGCATCGGGTTGGGCTCGCGTATCTCGCCGGTCTCGACTACGGCACGCGAGTGGGCCATGCGTGTCACTATGCGCAGCAGCACCGGTATTTTGTATTCCTCGGACATGCAAAAAGCGTCTTTCATCATATCATAAGCTTCCTGCTGCGATGACGGCTCGAACACGGGTACCATGGCAAATTTGCCGTAAAAGCGCGAGTCCTGCTCGTTCTGCGACGAGTGCATCGACGGGTCATCGGCAGCCACTACGACAAGTCCGCCGTTGGTGCCGGTCATGGCCGAATTCACAAATGCATCGGCGCAGACATTCATACCTACGTGCTTCATGCACACTATGGCGCGTTTGCCCATATACGACATTCCGAGGGCTTCCTCCATGGCGGTTTTCTCGTTGGACGACCAGCGGCAATGAATGCCGCGAGCCCGGGCCGTCGCATCGCCCTGTACAAACTCGGTGATTTCGGTCGAAGGTGTTCCGGGATATGCATAGCACCCCGAAAGCCCGGCATGTACGGCGCCCAAGGCTATGGCCTCGTCGCCCAGCAGCAATCGTCTTTCTCTCATAAGGTTAATCGTGTTTTTATGTTTTTTTGTGTTTCTGCGTTCTGTCGTCTCTACGGCTGCCTCTGCATCTGACGCCTTGTGTTTATGCTTTTTACGTCTTGCATTTCTGCATCTGACGTCTTGTGTTTATGCTTTTTACGTCTTGCAGCCATGTGTTTTGCCAAATTCTTTCACGGACGCGTCCGTAGCGAATATGGCGGAGCGGCCTAAAGTTAAGCGAAGACCTCTCTCCGGCCAAAACGGGACAACGCCCGTCAGCCTATACGGCAAAGATAGTATTTTTGCACCAAGCAATCGACACGCTTTTTCACTTTTTTTCGGAAGAATAATCGTCGTGCCATTCGGCACAAAAACCGTTCTGTCAGCCTGATACACTGCTTTGCGGCATGTGTGCCGCCTTTCTGCCGCTCAGTCAAACATATTGATACGGATGCATCCCATTCTCCGAATTTACGTCCACCGCAAAAAATCCTCCTCCCCCCTCAAAAAAACGGGAATACGATTTTAGCTACTTATCGCTTTCCCAGTTTAGACAACTGACGAAATAGTTGCTCCCACTTATCGGCAATAGTCGATAAATCAAATTGGTTTGATTTTTTATAGCTGTTTTCGGCCATAGCAACTCGTTTGGGCTCATTTCCCATTAGTTGCGCAAGCCGTTCTGCATATCCATTGATATTAAAGGGCTTAACAAGAACGCCATCAACGCCATCGTTAATAATGTCCGATGCCGCCTCGTAGCTATCAAAAGACACTGGAATACACTTATGAGATATTGCTTCAGCCAAAACAATAGGAAATCCTTCATAATTTGAGGTTAAGCATACAAAAGCAGCCTTTTTATAATATGGAGTTGGGTTTTGGCGACCCTCGAAGTATGGGGCACAGAACGAAGCGTATATGAGTCGGTCGGCTGGAAAATGGGTGAGA
>ERZ780207.1233-NODE-1233-length-22772-cov-16.411146_pt1 | contig 22772 bp, 20 predicted proteins | sample MGYA00510977_ERZ780207 | MGnify/ENA primary metagenome ERZ780207 (study PRJEB29588, sample SAMEA2151383) | human gut metagenome | biome: human gut; feature: human-associated habitat; material: faeces | place: Denmark | collected 2008/2010 ... | reverse complement strand
ATGTCGCACCACTTCAATCCGCAGCACTCGCCCCGCCGCATCCCCGTGGCGATGAGGAGCTTGAAGTAGGTCTCATACTTGATGCTCTCATCCTCCAAGGCGGCGATGATTTTTTGCGCCGTTTCTTCATCAGCAATCTTCTTTTTGCACTTGCGCCCGGCGTAGCGGTAGGTGCGCCACGCCGGATTATGCGAAAGAAAGCCACCCTCCACGGCATCAGAGAGGATGCTGCACAACGTCGCGTGTACGCCCTCAATGGTGTACTCGGAGAGTGGCTTTTTTGTATCGGGACGGATGACTTTTCGCAGTTCTGCGTAGAAATTCCGGAAGTGCTCCGGCCGCAGCTCGGTGAGCTTGTAGTGACCCAGCGCCGGGAGAATACGCTCGATGTCCTGCCGGTCGCGGCGGATGGTGGACTTCGCCAGCTTGCCGGGCGCGATGTCCGTCAGCCACAGGTCGATGTATTTTGCCAGCGTGAGCTGCTGGACGGGCTGCGGCGTGTGGCGGCAGTCACGTTCAAAGAGGACAGCCTGTTCGTTGAGCCACTTTTCGACCTGCCTGGGCGTCAGCTCCTCCGGCGGGTGGACGGTTTTCTGCTGGGGCTTGATGCGCTTGCCGTTGTAGTCATAAGCCAGAGGTTTTGATTTTAAGCCTTGCCGCCGTTATGCAGTCTTCATATCTTGACTATTACCATTTAACGGCTGGTAAAAAAAGGCTGTGGGCCACCCAGATGGACTCCGCTTTCTGGATCAGCTCCGTGGTCGGAGGCCACCACAATCTCATGCTCAGACGCCAACAGCCGGGAGAGCACCCTATCATCGACCCGGCGCAGGAAAGTCTCCTTTTCCGCCGAATCGTGGCGATGGGCCGCTTCATCCGCCCCGTTGATATGCAGCAGCACAAAGGGGCAGCGTTCCGCCGCTCGCAGGGCTGCCTCTGTCTTGGCGTCCAGATCCGTATCCACATCGCCAGTAGCCCCCTTTACCGGGAAAAGCTCCATGTGCAGCAGCCGAGCAATCCCCTTTACCAACTCCTTGCCGCAGATCACGGCGCTCTTCTGGGGAAATGGCGGCAGTGCTACCGGAACAGACTGTCCCCACAGAAGCATACATCGTTCTTTCGTCAGCAGTCTTTCAAAGGCATGGCGCAGTACCAAGCTTCCCTGCGGGCACAGTGCCCGCTGCCCGCCGGAAGGAATCTGCGTTACAATGTTATTCACAGTATGCGCCATGTGGGGAAATACCAGCAGTGCCTGATAGCCGCCCAGCCGGTAATAGGTAAATGCAGGATCCTCTACCTTTGCCGGGGCACAGCAAGGCATGGTACAGCAGCCCTCTCCATCCAGCGTGTAGCAGCTGCCCCGCAGTAGCAGGTCATCGGGCCGGACGGGGATTCCGGCCCCCAGCGCCTCTACATAGCCTCGGAGATGTACCGGCAGATCCGTTACCCCCAACAGGCGCAGTACGCAGTGCAGTGTTTCCGGTGGGAAGTCGCCGCAGGTATCCACATACCGCACAGAACCCATGGACGCCAGATGGCCATATCGCTCCACCTGAAAGTGGGGATCCGTCATGCCGTCAATCACGCATAATATCCTGCTCAACTCTCTCCCCCTTTTTCCATTGGAACTTGTTTCGTTATACTTCCCGGCGCAGCACCCGGTAGACAAAGGACATATCCAGTCCGCCGCGTACCACGTCCGCCAGCAGGTCGTACTGCCGTTCCTTGTAGCCGCAGGCGTCAAAGGTTGCCAGCGCGTCAAAGGACACGCCCTTTCTGGCGCACAGTGCTTTCAGGATCGTATCCGTGATGCCCGGCGCGCCAAAAATGCCGTGGACATAGCTGCCGTATACGTTTCTGCTGCCGGTGAGGGCGGGCATCTGCTGCTGACTGCGGCCCATGTGGATCTCGTACCCCTCGTAGGCGAGTCCGTTCAGGCCGGAGAGCATTCCCTCCACACCGTAAAAGACGCCTCGCGTCTGGGTCTGCACCTTTTCACCCCGAAATTCGGTGTCCATCTCTAGCAGACCCAAACCGTTGATCTCCGTGACACCGGCGGCCTCCACATGCTCCGGGTCGGACACGGTGCGCCCCAGCATCTGATAGCCGCCGCAGATGCCGAAAACCAGCGTGCCGGCGTCAGCCGCCTTCAAAATGGCCGCCTCCAGACCGGACTGCCGCAGCCACCGCAGGTCGGCAATGGTGCTCTTGGTACCCGGCAGCAGGATCATGTCCGGCTGGTGCAGGTCACTCACCTGATCCACATAGCGCAGCGACACGTTTCCGTAATGCTCGAAGGGGCTGAAATCCGTGAAATTGGAGATGCGCGGCACACGGATTACCGCGATATCCAAGAGCTTTCGCTCTTTGGAGCGGTCAAACCGCTCGGTCAGGCTGTCTTCATCGTCGATGTCTACGTGGGCGTAGGGGATGACCCCCGCCACCGGGATGCCGCACAGCTGCTCCAGCGTCTTCAGTCCCGGCTCCAGAATGGCCCGGTCACCCCGGAATTTGTTGACCACCACGCCCTTGATGCGGCGGCGCTCGTCCTCCTCCAGCAGTGCCACCGTACCGTAGAGCTGGGCGAACACGCCGCCCCGGTCGATGTCGCCTACCAGCAGCACCGGCGCGTCCACCAGCTTGGCAAGGCCCATATTGACGATATCATCCTGCTTGAGGTTGATCTCCGCAGGGCTGCCTGCCCCCTCAATGACGATCACGTCATACTCTGAGTTCAGACTGTTGTAGGCCTCCAGCACAGCGGGGATGTAGTCCCGCTTGCGGTGGAAGTACTCCATGGCCTGCATATTGCCCCGCACCTGTCCGTTGACGATGACCTGACTGCCCACGTCGGTGGTGGGCTTGAGCAGGATGGGATTCATGCGGGTGTCCGGCTCGATCCCGGCGGCCTCTGCCTGCACTACCTGCGCCCGGCCCATCTCGCCGCCGTCCTTGGTGATGAAGGAGTTCAGCGCCATGTTCTGGCTCTTGAACGGTGCCACGCGGTAGCCGTCCTGCTTCAAAACGCGGCAGAGTCCCGCCGCCAGCAGGCTCTTTCCCGCATTGGACATGGTCCCCTGAATCATAATATTCATTGCCATAGTGATTTCTCCTTGCAGAATTGCCGGATGGCCGTTATCAATGCTTCATTTTCCCCGTGAGGCCTCACCGCAATGCGATACCACCCGTCACCCAGCCCGTTGTAATTCCCACAGCCACGGATGGCGATACCCTGCTGCAGCAGGCCCTCCCGCAGCCCCAGCGGCCCACGGAACAGCAGGTAATTGGCATGGGACGGGCATACCCAGAAGCCCAGCGCCGTCAGGTTATCCGTGAGCCACCGCCGCTCCGTGTGGACGAGGGACAGCGTCCTTTGCAGGAAATCCCGCTCCGCCAGCGCCGCCACACCGGCACTCTGGGCCGGCGAGGACACGTTCCACGGCGGGGACGCGGCCGCCATGCGGCGCAGTAACGCATTGTCGGCGCACAGGCAGTACCCCAGCCGGATGCCCGCCATGCCGTAGCTCTTGGTGAATGCCTTCAGGATCAGCAGCTCCGGGTGCGCTGCCAGAAGGGACTTGGCGCTGACGCCGTCCTCCGTGAGATCGAGAAAGCACTCATCCAGAAACAGCCGCGCCCCTTGTGCCGCGCAGTATTGCAGGATCTGCTCCAGCAGAGGGAGCGGGATCAGCCGCCCGGTGGGGTTGTTGGGGTTACAGAGGAATACCACCTCCGGTTTTTTTTCCTCTAAGAAGGACAGAAACCTCTCGTCCAAATCGAAATTCTGCGCCTGATGCAGGAAATACCGCTCTACGCGGCAACCCACCTGCGCCAGTCCCGCCCCATATTCCACAAAGGTGGGGGCCAGTTCCACCGCCGTCCGGGGCCGCAGGGCGGCGCAGTATGTGTAGATCAGGTCTGCCGCGCCGTTTCCGCAGAGAATATAGGACGCCGGCACCTGCTCATGGCCCGCGATAGCCTGCACCAGCCGGCGGCAGTAGGGGTCGGGGTAGCGGTGCAGCCGGGGCAGAGCCCGGCACACCGCCTCCAGTACGCCGGGAGGCGTACCCAGGGGGTTGGTGTTGGCGGAAAAATCCAGCGTGATACCGCCGCCGTATACATCGCCGCCGTGTTGATTTTTTGTTTGATACAGCATCTATGTCTCCTTCACAGTGCAAAGGGCAGCTTGACCCCGCAGCTCAAAAGCAAGGTGAGGATCGCTGTGACGGTCATCAGGCGGCACACACGGGGGATGTCCTCGTGGGTGATCTCCCGCGATGCGTCGCCGATATACTCCTTTTTGTGCAGTACACCGTGGTACCACGCATCCCCGGCCAGACGCAGGCCCAGAAGCCCCGCGCAGACAGATTCCGTCTGGGCTGAGTTGGGACTGGCGTGCTTCCGGTGGTCGCGGCGGAAGATCCGCCAGCCCGCTGAAATATCCAGTCCCATCAGGCCGCCCGCCGCCAGCATCAGAAGCGCCGACAGCCGCGCCGGGATATAATTCACCACATCGTCCGCCTTGGCGGGTACAAGACCGATGTTCTTATAGGGCGGCTCCACATACCCCAGCATGGAGTCCATGGTGTTCACTGCCTTGTAGAAAAATCCCAGCGGCGCGCCGCCGATGGCCAGAAACAGCAGCGGCGCCACCACGCCGTCGGAGGTGTTCTCCGCCACCGTTTCCACGGCGGCACGGGTCACGGCGGCATCGTCCAGCCGGTCGGTATCCCGCCCCACGATCATGGAAACAGCATGGCGGGAGGCGGCCAAATCCCCGCTTTCCAGCGCGTCATAGACCTTCATGCTCTCGTCCCGCAGGGACTTGACGGCCAAGATCTGCCAGCACATCACACTTTCCAGCGCCAGACGCAGCCACGGGCTGACCAGACCGCTCAGCCACAGCAGCAGAGCCGGGACGGCGGTGGATACGATGACCACCGCTCCCCACAGGATGGCGCCCGCCGCCCGCTCACCGGAGGGTGTTTTGGGGCATATGCACCGCAGCCCCCGCTCCAACACACTGATACATTTTCCAATCAGAACTACCGGATGGGGAAAGCCGTGGGGGTCGCCCACCAGAAGGTCTATGCAAAAGCCGATAACAAGTGCCGCAAGCGACCACATCATGCCGTTTCTCCTCCGCCCTGCATCGTAAAAATATAAATGGGATTTTGTCCGCTCATCAGGTGGTAGCTTCCGGCTTTTCTGTCCCGCGCTGCTTGCAGGGACACCACCTCCGTCTCCGCAAAGGGGAACGCCGGCAGGCAGTCCGTCAGTTCAGCCACGGACTCCAGCGAAACGGCCGTGGCCACGATGCGGACATGAGGATTTTTTGCCAGCAGCAGCGCCACGATCTCGTGCATATTGCCGGCACTGCCGCCGATGAATGCGTGAGTGGGGGCTGGCAGACCGACGCAGGCCTCCGGCGCGCTGCCGCAGACCACCTGTAAGTTTTCCAATGCAAACCGATTACGGTTTTGCCCCAGCAGCGCTGCGGCATCCTCTCGCCGCTCTATGGCGCAGACAAGCCCTTGCTTTGCCTGTAAGGCCATTTCCACCGACACTGAGCCGGTACCGGCACCGATGTCCCAGCAGACGCTCCGCTCTGTCAGCCGCAGCTTGGAAAGGCACACCGCCCGCACCTCACTTTTGGTCATGGGAACCACGGGCATTTCCTCCGCACTGCGGAGAAAGGCGTCATCCGGCAGACCCGGTGTGACCACCGCGTCGGGATGGGGGTTTTCGATAAGCGCCACGCTCAGAGGGGCATAGAGACCATCCGTCAGTTCCGCCGCCGTGCCGCGCACGATGCGCTCATCCGGGTAGCCCAGCCGCTGGCCCACATACACAGAGACGTGGCCTAGATCACCCTCTGTCAGCGTACGGCATAGATCGTTGATGCCGCGCTCGCCGCCTACCAGCGCAAAGAGGCGGCTGGTTGCCCGCACCTCCGGCAGAATGTTGTGCTGCCGCCCGTGGAGACTCACCACCCGGACATTCTCATAGGAGGTCCGGAGCCGGGCGCACAGATAGGACAACGAGCTCAAACCCGGCAGCACCGCCGTGTCGCAGCCCTCCAGCAGGGGCAGCAGCTTTTTCGTGCCGCTGAAGAAGCCGGTATCGCCGGACATGACCACCGCGAAGCGGCGGTACTCCCAGTGGGTGCGGATAAAGTCCGCAATATCCTGCGGCGCAATGGCGTCACAGGTGTGCTGTCCCGGCCGCGCCACAGCCTCCAGCATCCGTTTTGCACCGATGAGACAGTCCGCCGCCTCAATGGTTTCACTGACCTCACGGGTCATAGCCTCCCGGCTGCCGGGGCCGATGCCGACGATCCGCACCTGCGGCCGGACGGTGCAGCCAAACCGCTTACACAGCACATCCAGCACCGCCGCAAAGGGAAGCCCCTCCCGCTGAGGCGGGCGGCCAATGACCACCAGACCTGCGCCCGCCTTCCGGGCGGCGGATGCCTTAGCGGGAAAGCCGCCGGCTTCGCCGCCGTCCTTGGTCACCATCCATGCGGCGTCGGCAAACCGCAGTGTGGCCAGATCCATCTCCTCGGAGAAAGGCCCCTGCATGGCGATGATATGGGCGGCCTTCAGCCCTGCTGCGCGGCAGGCCTCCAGCGAGGCATCCATGGGCAGCACCCGGGCGTATACCCGCTGGGTAAAATCGGGGATGCCGCTATACGCCGCCAGTTCCTTACTGCCGGTGGTCAGCAGGATATTGCCTCGCGTACTCTCCAGAAATGCGGCGGCCGCCGCCGCATTCTCCACGCAGACCACATCCTCCGTCTGTTCGGAGGATTGCCGCAGCAGGCGCAGATACTCCGTCTCCGTTTCCCGACAGGCTGTGCAGATGCTCTCGGTGATGGAGGTGGCATAGGGGTGGGTAGCGTCGATGACCAGATCGAACCGCATCCTTTGCAGCATCCGGATGATGTCCTCTACCGGGATGCGTCCCGCCAGAATCGTAATGTTTTCCGCCTCCGGCAGCAGCGTTTCACCGTACTCCGTGGCCACGCATACCGTAGCCTGCACCGGCTGTCCGGCCAGGAATTCCACCAGCTCCCGGCCCTCCGTGGTGCCGGCAAACACGCAGATATTACACATTGCGGTATCCTCTGGGTGTGACCAGTTGACCGGCCACCGTTTTGACGACGGCGCTGCCGATCAGCACGGTGCAGAACATATCCACCTCCGCCTCCCGCAGCTCTGCCAGCGTCAGGATGCGGCTGCTCTGCCCCTCACGGCCAATATTGCGCACGATGCCGCACAGCCGCTCTCCCGGCAGACGGCGCAACAGGATATCGCAGGCCCGCTTCAGGTGGTCGGGTCTGCCGTGGCTGGCGGGGTTGTACAGGGCGATGGTCAGATCCGCCGCCGCCGCGCAGTCCAGCCGCTTTTCGATGGTTTCCCACGGCGTCAGCCGATCGCTGAGGCTGATGACCGCAAAGTCGTGGGTCAGCGGCGCACCCAGCACCGCTGCGGCGCTGCAAGCCGCCGTCAGACCAGGCACCACCTGAATTTCAGGCTCCTGCGCCTCGCCCCGCAGCTCATAGACCAGCGCCGCCATGCCGTAGATGCCGCTGTCACCGGAGCAGACCATGGCAACGGTCTTACCGCTGCGCGCCAGCTCCAGCGCCAGCTGGCAGCGCTCGGCCTCCCGTGTCATGGGGGTGGAGTGAAGCTCCTTGCCGGGGTAGCGATCCCGCACCAGATCCACATACACCGGGTAGCCTACGATGGCGTCACACGCCCGCAGGGCGGTATCCGCCCGAATGGTCATATCCTCATAGCTGCCCGGCCCGATACCTACTACAGTTACCTTACCCAAAGCGCATCTCCCAATGCTCCGCCGCAACGGCGACGGTCACGCCGTCCCGCGCTGTTTTTTGTACGATCAGTTTTTCGGCATCCAGCAGCGCCGCCCGCTCACAGACATTGTCCACGCCGGTAACGGAGCAGACGAAGTCGGAGGGAGTGAAGTCACCCGCCACATCCCGCAGCTGCTGCGCCGTGTAAAAATGCACCGGCCAGTTGTTTTTCTCACAGGCGGCCAGCAGGCCTGCCTCGCCCTGCTTCAGGTCGATGGAACAGACGCCGCAGATGGCCGCCGTGTCCAGCCCATTTTCCGCGAACACTGTCTGCACCGCACGCACCACCGCCTCGGCGGAGATGCCCCGCCGGCAGCCTACACCTACCCGCAGTACGCGAGGGATAAGCCGCAGGGTGCGGGCGAAGTGTGCCTTTGTGCGCCAGCCAATGAAAACGCCCAGCGGGCCGCTCTCCCCGGCAAACGTACCCTCCGGCAGGGGGGCGGGCAGAGAAAACTGGCTGCAAAGGGGGATATCCTTCTCTAAGATCGCCGCCGAAACCGCCTTGGCAAGCCCCATGTCAGAGATGACGCAGCCGTGCCGGGCAGCCCATGCGTCCACGGAAAATTTGCCGCGGACATCGGTGGCGGTGGTGACTACCGCCGTGGCCCCCAGCTTTTCCGCCAGCTCCACCGCCAGCGCGTTGGCGCCGCCGATATGGCCGGAGAGCAGGGGGATCACAAACCGTCCCGCCTCGTCGATGCAAACCACCGCCGGGTCGGTTTTTTTGCTTTTGACATAGGGGGCGATCTCCCGCACGGCGATGCCGCAGGCCCCCACAAAGATCAGTGCGTCCATGGAGGAAAAGCTCGCGCCATATACCGCCTTGTCCAGCGGCAGAAAGCCCGGCTCTTCAAAACGCGGCATGGTATAGCACATCCATGTCTCCTCCGGCAGCGCCGCCAGTATCCGCCGCGCCGTGGCGCAGCCACCGCGGCTGAAGGCGAACAGGGCGGCTCTCATTGCGCCCCCTTGCGGAACTCCGTTGTAAAGTTGGGGTGATACAGCAGCGAGCGCAGATAGGTGTCACCCAGACAGTTGCCCACCACGATCAGCGAGGTCTTGGTCAGACCGTTGCCTGTCACCGTCTCGTGGAGCGTCCCCACCGTGCAGCGGAAGATATGCTCCTCCGGCCAAGTGGCCTTGTAGACCACCGCCGCCGGGGTGTCAGCGGTATAGCCTCCCGCCAGCAGCTGGGCTTGCAGCAGTTCGGTCAGTGAGGTGCTGAGAAACAGCACCATGGTGGCCTGATGGGCCGCCAGCGAGCGGATGGACTCCCGCTCCGGCACCGGGGTGCGGCCCGGGGCGCGGGTGATAATGACGGTCTGGCTCACATCGGGCAGGGTGTACTCCGCCCGCAGCGCGGACGCTGCGCCGCAGAAGGCGCTTACGCCGGGGCAGACATCGTAGACAATGTCCCGCTTTTCCAGCTCGTCGAACTGCTCCCGCACCGCACCATAGATGCTGGAATCCCCCGTGTGCAGACGCACCGTGGTCTTTCCCTCCGCCTCCGCTTTCTCGATGAGGGCGATAACCTCCTCCAGCGTCAGCTTGGCGCTGTCGTGGATCTCGCAGCCCTCCCTGGTGTAGTCCAGTAGCGCCGGATTCACCAGTGAGCCGGCGTAGATCACCACGTCGGCCTCGCCCAGCAGCTTGGCGCCTCGGACGGTGATGAGGTCGGCAGCGCCGCTGCCCGCTCCCACAAAATGTACCATTGTCAGTCCTCCTTTATCCGGCGCAGCAGCTTGGATGCGCCCTTCGTCTCACAAAGATAGCCATATTCCTTGGAAAAGAGGATGGCTCCCGTCTCTATATCACTGCATTTATAGTGCATCATGTCGTCAATGCGCCCGGCCAGCCGGTGCAGCACTGCGTCATAAAGTCCCTGCTCCTTCAACAGCCGCAGGGCGTCGTCACAGGTGGCGCAGCAGAGCATCTCCGCCGCCGCACCGCCTTGCAGCCCCTCTGCGGCGGCACAGGCCGTCAGGATGTCCATGCGGCAGTCGCCGTAGCGGGAGTGGGTGTTCCACATACCGCCCGCCAGCTTTACCAGCTTGCCGATATGACCGATGAGCAGCGCCCCTCTGAAGCCCAGCTCCCGGCATATCTCCAGCGCGTCGCCGATGAAGTTGGAGGTCATCACCGCCGTGGCGGGGTCGATGCCCATGGCACCCTTGATATAGTCTACGCCGTAGTTGCCGGGGGCCAGCAGTACATAATCCGCGCCGCCCGCCCGCCGCTGCCGCAGCTCTACATGGATGGTGTCCACCAGCGCCTGCTCGCTCATAGGCTCTACGATCCCCGTGGTGCCTAAGATAGAGATGCCGCCCTCAATGCCCAACCGGGGATTGAAGGTCTTTTTCGCCAGCGTCTCGCCATCGGGAGCGGAGATTACCACATACAGGCCGCCGGTGTATCCCAGCAGGCCGCAGACCTCCTCCACGGCCTCCTGGATCATCCGGCGGGGTACAGAGTTGATGGCCGCCGCGCCCACCGGCTGGTCAAGACCCGGCTTGGTTACCCGGCCCACGCCCTGTCCGCCGTCGATGACAATGCCAACAGTCTCTGTTTTCCGCACCTCGGCATAGATCAGGGTGTCACGGGTGATATCCGGGTCATCGCCGCTGTCCTTCCGGATGGCGCAGCGCACACAGTCCGGGGACAGATAGATGTCCTCCACCGCCAATGCCAGCTCCATGCCCTTGGGTGTCAGCAGGCGGATGGACTCCTTTTTGCTGCCGCTCAGCAGCATCCATGCGGCGGCCTTGGCCGCCGCCGCGGCACAGGAGCCGGTGGTGTAGCCCAGACGGAGCTTTTTTCCGTCCCGTATGATAAATTCCTTCATAACCTACCGCCTGATCTGGTAGAGCATGGCGTTGCAGATGGCCGCCGCCACGTTGCTGCCGCCCTTGCGGCCCCGGGACACGATGTAGGGTGCGGCAGCGGCCTGGATGATACGCTCCTTGCTTTCCACCACATTCACAAAGCCCACCGGTACCCCGATGATGAGGGCGGGACGGAGCTTGCCGGCCTCCATCAGCTCCTCCAGCGAAAAAAGTGCCGTAGGGGCGTTGCCGATGGCGAAGATGCAGGGCTTAGGCAGGGCTGCCGCCCGCTCCATGGATACAAAGGCACGGGTCACGCCCCGCTCCTTAGCCTCCGCCGCCACGTCCGCGTCCGACATGAAGCAGTGTACCTCTCCGCCCAGCGAGGCGAGGATCGTCTTATTGATCCCGGCCTTGACCATCTGGGTATCGGTGACGATGTCGCAGCCCGCCCGTAGAGCGGCGATGGCCTTTTGCACCGCGTGGCCGGAAAAGGCCAGATTGTCCACATAGTCAAAATCCGCCGTGGTGTGGATGACCCGTTTGATGACCAGCTCGTTTTCCGGGTCCAGCCGCCGGTCGCCCAGCAGCTCGGTGATGATGGCGAAGCTGCGCTTCTCGATATCCATAGGCTTCATTTGCTCCATCATAGCGTCTCCTTTCTGCAAGCCGCCAAAAAGCGCTGTGCCATGACCGGCTTGGCGTAAAAATGGAAGTGGGGGAAGCCCGCGTACAGCGTATCGGTGGCGTGTACGCAGGTCCACTGCTTTCCGGAGGGCTTTTCCGCCAGAAAAGCGCCGCCGGGCTGGGGGGTATCCCAGTGGTGAAATTCATGCATGGGTACCTGCTCTCCGGCGCGGCAGAGGAGATTGTCCTTCCGGGCCGTGGCGGTGATATAGCCGAATCGGGTCAGCCTCCCCGTATCAAAGCAGTCCCCCGGCAGCGCACCCACCATGGCGCGGCCTGCGATGGACTGCGTCAGATACATGAAGCCGCCGCACTCGGCGATGCAGGGCATTCCCGCGTGTGCGGCCTCCCGAAGCTGCCCGCGCAGGGTACGGTTTTCCTCCAACTGCGCCGCGTAAAGTTCCGGGTAGCCGCCGCCTAAGTACAGCCCCTGTACACCGTTGGGAAGCCGTTCATCCGTCAGGGGGCTGAAGGGCACCAGCTCCGCGCCCAGCTGCCGCAAAAGGTCGAGGCTGTCCTCGTAGTAAAAGCAGAACGCCCTGTCCCGCGCCACGCCGATCCGCACCGGCGCGCCCGCCTCCGGCAGCACCGGCGGCGTAAAGCGAAGCGGCGGCGCGGCAGCCGCAATTTCCAGCAGGGCGGCTATGTCCAGCGTTTTTTCTGCCTCGGCCGCCAGCTTGCGCAGCTTCTCCCGCAGATCCGCCACCTCGTCCGCTGTCACCAGCCCCAGATGGCGGCTCTCCAGCGTACACTCTGGCAGCCTGGGCAGATAGCCGCAGGCGCGGACGCCCAGCCGGCTTTCCAGCTCCCGCGCCAGCGCACCGTAGCTCATGGCACTGCACCCGTTCAGAATGACGCCCTGCACGTTGTTGTCCGGCGCGAAGTCCAGAAAGCCCTGCACCGCCGCCACAACGGACAACGCCGCCCCCCGTGCGTTGACCACCAGCACCACGGGGCTGTCGGTCGAGCGCGCCGCCTCGTAGGTGCTGGCGCGGGTGGAGGTGAGCCCCAGCCCGTCATAGTATCCCATGACGCCCTCAATGACCGTCACATCGCACTCCTCACTATTGTGCGCCAGCAGATAGCGCATGGTGTCGGGGTCAAAAAAGAACGGATCGAGGTTAGAGCTTTTCGCGCCGATGACCCGGCTGTGGAACATGGGGTCAATGTAATCCGGGCCGCATTTTGCCGCGCCTACCCGCAGACCCCGCGCTACCAGCGCCTGCAAAACGGCGCAGGTGACGGTGGTTTTGCCGCAGCCGCTGTTGGTACCGGCCAGTACCAAGCGGGGGACTTTTTGCTCCATAGCGACCTCTCAATCCGCCACGATGGTGGCAAAATAGCTGATCTCCTCCGGCAGCTGCCGCAGGTCGGTGTAGACCTGCTCCGTTTCCAGTCCGCAGTCCGCCACCATACCGGCGTTTGCCGCCATACCGCGGCGCTCCAGCGCCGCCGCCGTCTCGTGGATGGCCTTGCCGGACTTCATGATGACCTTCGTTCCCGGCAGCGCCAGCGCACTGTCCAGATCGGCGCTGCCCGGCAGGATGTGGAGGGGCTCCTCCATGCGGGTGAGGCTGCGCCCCAGCCGCGCCGCCACGGCGCAGAAGCTGGTGACGCCGGAACACATCACCGTTTTAAACCCGTCAGAGCGGATGCGCTCCAGAATATAGTAGGCCGTGGCGTACACGGACACGTCGCCCAGATTGACCATGGCCACGTCCTGCCCGGCCGCCAGCGCCGTTTCGATGGCGGCAGCCGCCGTGCGGTAGCTGTCCTCCCGTACCGCCGCGTCACGCGCCATGGTGAAATCCAACGGCAATATGGTCTTGCCCTGCATATCCACAGCACCGGCGGCGATGTCCAGCGCCAGCATCCGCCCGGACTTCATCCGGGGAGCGGCCACCACGTCGCAGTCCGTCAAGACCCGGCACGCCTGCCGGGTCAGCAGCTCCGGGTCGCCGGGACCCACGCTGACGGCGTAAAAAACACCTTGTTTTTCCATGATAGCACTCCTTACGGCACAAATTCCAGGCTGTCGAAGCAGGGGTCGTACTTCCCGTGCTCCATCCGGTACAGCTTTGCGATATACTCGCGGGTGAAAATCTCCTCCGGGGTGCCGATGCGGTCGATGCGGTCGCCCGCCACGCACACCACCGTGTCGGAAATGCGCTCCGCCAGCTCCAGCTCGTGGAGGGACAGCAGCACCGCCAGATCGTTCTCCCGCACCATGCGCTTGAGCACCGTCAAAAGCTCCAGCTTGTAGCGAATATCCAGAAAGCTGGTGGGCTCGTCCAGCACGATGATCTCCGGTTCCTGACACAGCGCCCGAGCCAACAGAATGCGCTGGCGCTGTCCGTCACTGATAGCGGAGAAGGGGCGGTCAGCAAACTCCATGCCGCCTACCTGCTCCAGCGAGCGCTCCACGATGGCCTGATCCTCCGGCTGCAAAATGCCCAGCCGCCCGGTATAGGGGTAGCGGCCGCTGCTCACCACGTCCCGGCAGGTCATCAGCTCCGGCTCCATGCGGGCCGTCATCAAAATGGCCATGCGCCGGGCGATCTCATTGCGGCTGCGCTCCTCCATGGCCTTGCCGTCCAGAAACACTGTGCCGGACGCCTTGGAGAGCTGGCCGATAATGGTTTTTAAGATGGTGGATTTTCCCGACCCGTTGGGGCCGATGAGCGTCACGATCTTGCCCCGCTGCACATGGAGGGCGACATCTTCAATCAGCGGCTTGCCGTGGTAGCCCACGGCAAGCGCCTTGGTTTCCAGATATGCTGCCATACTCACGCCGCCTTTCTGTGGATCATCATGTAGATGACGATGGGTGCGCCGAATACCGCCGTGACGGAGCTGATGCTCACCTCCGTGGGAGCGAAGGCGGTGCGGGCGATGAGGTCGCAGAACAGGCAGAACACGCCGCCGCCCAGGAAGCAGGCTGGGATCATACACAGCGGCTCCGCCGATTTGAACAGGGACTTCATCAGGTGCGGCACTGCGATGCCAACAAAGGAGATGGGGCCGGCAAAGGCCGTGACGCAGGCGGACAGCACACTGGACAACAGGATCAGCGCCGTCCGGAAGGCCCGCAGGGGGACGCCCATATTCTGGGCATAGACCTCGCCCAACTGGTACGCCCGGATGGGCTTGGAAAGCAGGAAGGTCAGCAGCAGCGTGATGCCGCAGACAACGGCCATAGTCTTTACGTTGTCCCAGCTCATGCCGGAGAAGGAGCCGAGAGACCAGTTGTGCAGATTCACGATGCTGGAATCGTCGGCAAAGGTCACGAGAAAATCCGTCAGTGCCGAGCAGATATAGCCGATCATCACGCCGCAGACCACCAGCAGGCTCATGCGCTTGACCCGCTGGGAGATCAGCAGCACGAAGCCCATGGATACCATAGCTCCCACGAAGGCCGCTGCGATGAGAATGGCGGAGGAGGTGGTCTTGCCACGGCTCAGCAGCACCAGCATGGCCACGCACACCGTCATCTTTGCGCCGGAGGAGATGCCCAGCACGAAGGGGCCCGCGATGGGGTTGTGGAAGAAGGTTTGCAGCAGATAGCCGGACAGGGACAGCGCCCCGCCCAGGATCAGCGCCGACAGGAGCCGGGGCAGACGGATCTTTACGATGATCTGGCTCTGGGTAAAGCCAACATCGCCCCCCAGCAGGATCCGCCATATCTCAGACGCGGAAAGAGAAACGCTTCCCGCGAAGATATTCCAAATCAAAAATGTGAATAAAAGCAGGAGGAGCAGCAAGAAGCCTCCCCAGATGCGAAGTGTTCGGTTTCTCTTCATGCCGCTCCTCCTTATGATGTAAAAAATGCTCACTTCATCCGTGTCAGAAAGTGAAAAGCCGTATCCGGCGCGTCGTTCAACGCATGGTTCACGTCCAGAATGAGATCGCTCAGCTCCAGCGACTCCTGATAGAAGTTTTTGGTCAGGCACCACACATTACCGCTCTTGACGGCCTTGAAGTCGGCCATCAGTGGATCCAGTGCCACCAATTCGTCCAGCGTGTGCAGCTCGCCATCGATGATGCTGTTGTAGATCAGCACATCGGCGTCCACTGCACCGTGGTAGAAGGATTCCATCTGAATGTTGACGGTGGACTGGGCGTTGTCCTCCGCCGATTCATCGAAGGAGACATAGTCTCCGCCTGCGATGGCAACGCACTTCGCCACATAGTCCGTGGACTTGCGGACGTTTACAGCGCCGCTGCTGGTGATGTAGAAAAACGCCACAGTCTTGCCGGTGGGCTGCTGCTCCAGTACGTCCGCCACGCTGTCCATCTTCTCATTAAACAGCGCCTCGGCCTCGTCCTCCTTGTCCAGCAGCGCCGCGTACAGCTTGATCCACTCCATCCGGCCCATGGGCTGGGTCTCGTAGCTGGATGTCTCCACCAGCACAGGGATGCCCAGCCGCTCCAGTTGCTCCAGCACCGCCGGAGAGTGATAGATCATGGTGTTTTCCACCGCCAGATCGCAACCCTGTGACAAGATCAGCTCATAATCCGGCTCGGAGTACTTGCCGGCGTATACCAGCGCTCCGCTGTCCATGGCGTCCTTGGCACGTTGGATATACCAGTCCGACTGCTTTTTGCCGCTGAGGGTGATGCACCCGACGGCGTCCAGCTTGTCGAAGTAGTCCATGGCGGCGGCGGCTACCAGATAGATCTGATCCAGCGGCTGGTGCAAAACGGTGACGCCGGCGGGTACGCCCTCCGGTACCGCCGCGCCCTCCGCTACCAGCAGGTACACCCGGTCGTTGTTGATGGTAATGCGCTTGTAGCTCTCTCCGGCGTACTCCACGGTGAACTGCTGGGCATAGCGCAGGGGCATGGTACGGTCAAAGACCAACTCATCCCACGATACGGAGACAGTTTGTCCATCGGTTTTGGCAGGGGCGTCTGCCGTGCCGCAGCCACAGAGGGACAGCATCAGCAGCAGCGCCAGTACCGCGGCGGTCAGCCGTTTCACTGGGCTGCCTCCACCACCGTGGTGGAATCAAAGGTCAGGGTGTACTCGATCTCGTGGGGGGTGCTCATAGCGGTGGTGTCGCCGATCACCGTCAGCGGGGTATCCAGCGCCCGCACGGGGATCTCGAAGGTAGAGCCGCCCTCGGTGGTGAGAACGTCATAGCGCTGGCCATCCACCAGCATATAGTCGTACTTCTGGCTGCTCCACACGATGGTGGCGGTGGCAGCGCCGTTCTCCACCTTCAGGGTGCAGGGGGTCAGCACATGGGACTTACCGGAGCCGCCCTCGAAGCCCACCTCAATGGTGTAAGTGCCGTCCGCCAGCGTAATGGCGGCAGCGTCCACGCCGTCATCCTCCTTCAGAACAGGGTTGGAGACGGAAACCTTGTGGTCATACCACACGCCCTTCTTGCCGATGAGGGCCACGTCGAACTCCGTGTCCAGTGCGGGCACGGGGATATCAAAGCCGTTGACCGTCTCGGTCAGGCCATCGGGATAGGTGACGGTGTCCTTGGTGGGCTGCAGCAGCACGGCGCCGTCCTTCTGTGCGTCCTCCTTCAAACCGGGGAACAGATTCACGATGCTGGTGGAGGCGAGACTGACGTGAATGGTCATCTGGCCGTCCTTCACGGTCAGCACGCCCTTGCCGTCGCAGGTCTCGTTGGCGTGGAACATACTGCTGTCGGTGTTGAAGTCGGCAGTGTAGGTGCCGTCCGCCAGCGCGGGCTCGGCGACATCGCCGCCGTTGTTGTCATCTGTTTTCTGCTGTCCGCAGCCCGCCAGCAGCGATGCCGTCATCAGCAGTGCCAGCAGACAGGAAAGAAACTTCTTCATTTTTATGTGTCCTCCATACTCTGAAAAAGGCTCCGAGGCGATAATATACCGCCCCGGAGCCAAGTCAGTCCTTGTTACGCGATAGCGTCGATGGCAGCCTTGGTGTGTGCCACGTAGAGAGCCTGCACGTCCGCGATACGGCCCAGACCGGAGATCTGGCAGTTCACGGTGAGACCGGCGGCCTCAAACATGGTCTTCCAGGAATCCTCGTCCGCACCGGCCATGTCGTTGTTGGCGTGGTCGCCCGCCACGACCATCAGGGGACGCAGCACCACGGTGGTGTAACCGGCTTCCTTGACAGCTGCGATCACGGCCTCGCAGGAGGTATCCTCGGGCTCGCCCTCCACGGTGCCGATGAATACGTTCTCGTAGCCCAGCTTGTCCATCTGGGTGGCCATCTGGCTGTAAGTGACCTTCGCCACGTGCGCCGTACCGTGACCCATCAGCACATAAGCCACACCGGCCTCCTTGGCGGCGGCGGTGGACTCGTAACCGCTCTCGCTCAGAGCAGCGGCGACGACGGCCTTGGCAACGGCTTCCTTGTCGGCGTTGATGACGGCGGCGTCGCTGCCCACCTCACCCAGCATGGGCTCGGCGATCTCAACGGACTCGAACTTGTCACGAACCTTGTCAATGGCGGCGCACATCTCGTCGTACTCAGCACCGTGCATCAGATGGGTGGGCTGCACCACCAGCTGCTTCACGCCGTTGGCGACAGCGCGCTCCAGAGCCTGCTCCATGTTGTCGATCTTCTCGCCGTCACGGGCCTGGATGTGGTTGATGATGATCTGAGCGGTGAAGGCGCGGCGCACGGACCAATCGGGGTTAGCCGCCTGCAGGGCGTCCTCAATGCTCTTGATGTCGGCTACGCGGCTGTCGTTGAAGGAGGTGCCGAAGGACACCACCAGCAGCTCCTTCTCGCCGATCTCGTCCTGGTTGCGGGGATCGTCCTTGGATGCGTCACCGGTGTCCAGACCGAAATAGTCGGGGCTGGCTTCCTCACCCTCCACCAGCGCCTTCTGGGCGTCGGTCAGGGCATCCCAAGCGGCCTTGGCGGCCTCACACTGGGCGTCGGTCTCCTCGGTGCGCTCCTGCACGTAGATGGCGTCGATGAGGGCGGCGACCTTATCGGCGGCGGCCTTGTCGGTCTTCTCGGTGTTCACGTCGTTGTTGTCCTTGTTGCCGCAGGCGGTCAGCATGCTCATCAGCATCACAGCCGCCATCAGAAAGGCAAGTGCTTTCTTCATGGTTGATCTACCTCTTTCCAAATATTTGTTCTGAAAGAAATATAAAAGCGGCTGTGTTTTACACAGCCGCCCTCGGAGCTTCTTACTACATATACATCCGTGCGGCGCTCCGCGACGGATCATAAGTTTGTAGGAAAACCAACCCGTTGGCAGCAGGTTTGAGATTCCACACAGAGGCAGGTCTCCTGACTTCGTTCGTCACGGCATTGCCCTTCCCAGTTTCCCAGTGGATTGCAAGGCCGCTCCCGTACACAGTGACTGCATCGCTCCGGATTCCCACCGGATTCCCTTCTCATCTGCTTTTGAGCAGATACCTCTGTGCTACAACTTTATATTTTTCCAGACAGTGGGATTATATCACATTTTGTCGAATTGTCAATCCGTTCTGATGGTGGGGCTATCTAAAATTCTGATGGTGGGGCTATCTAAAATTTGAGGTTTTTCTGCGTTGAATTGTGACATTTTCGTAAACGCTGCCTTCTTCCATTACTCACGGAACTTTATGACTTCTTGAATACTTCCCGGAAAAGAAAAGCCGCCGTCGTTTGACAGCAGCCTTTCCGATAGCTTGTTATGCGTAAATCAGATCGCTTGAAATAATCTCCATAAGCTGATACAACTATGGCATCGCTGGGCGGATGAGCACGGCATGAAAGAGCGGCGTCGTTATACGCTTGACAATGCGGAGGACTTCTTTGCTTTTAACTACTCCATCAAAGAGCTTCTTTCCGAAATTTACAGGGAAGAACTCCAGACCTGCGTTTATAACGCCTTTTATCAGGTAATGATGCCACAGTACGGAGCAGATCCTGCCGAGTGCTACGAAGCGAGGTTCTATTCCTACGGCCTGTTCGGTTTCCTGGACGAATGGATCAAGCGTGGCTTTTATGAAACGCCGGAGCAGATCACGGAGCTTTTCCGAAAGATGATGGAAAGGCGGGGCTATGCTGAAAACGGGAGCCGCTGCATCTGAGATGCATGACCTGTGGGGCGCTCAGACTACTGTTTGACTACTACCGCGAAAAACCTCGGAAGCCCTGCGCTGCAAGGCGTCCGAGGTTTTTCTTCAAAATGCCGAAAATTTGTGCAATCTCAATCAAACCGTTGCGCCGCGGTGGATTCCGGCTTGACGGCCTGATAACTCCGACTCTAAAGGCCGCTGGTTCGAATCCAGTCGGGCGTACCACTCGCCTCCAAAAGCCCATGGCTTTTGGAGGTTGTCCTTTGCCGCAATTGACAAATACGGCTGTCCCATGGTATAATAAAACTCCAAAATAAGTGTGGATTTTTCTGGAGCATCGCCTCCATTTTTCGCCACGCATCCGACAGGGTGTGCGGCGTTTTTCATTAAGGAGGAACGACGGATGAACATATTTTACCAACTCATCGGGTTTGGCGCACTGATCGCCATGGGTCTCAGCTATTGGCAGAATGACAAGCGTACCATCTTGCTGTGGCAGGTGGTGGCCAACCTGATCTTCGCCATCCACTACGCACTGCTCCACGCACGCTCGGCGCACTGTGCAGCTTTTTCCAGATCGTCGTGCTGCTGCTTTTCCTATTGCAGGAGAAATTCAACTGGAGTAAACTGGTCACCGCGATACCCATCGTGGCAGTATTTCTGCTGATTGCCGCGGTGACCTATGAGACGCCAGTGACGGTACTGCCCATCGTGGCGTCGCTGGCGGCGCTGCTGCCGTTCTTCCAGTCCAGGCGGCAGGTGATACAGGCGGCAGGCATCGTCAGCGGCCTGTCGTGGCTGGTGTATGTCATTGTGGTACGGTCGTATTCCGGCATGGTGACAGAGTCGGTACTGACCATCATCACGGCGGCGTCCCTGCTGAAGAAGGAAACCAGAAAGCCCTGAACGGACAGATCCCCCGGCATATTGCCGGGGGAGTCTGCCGAAGGGGTGCGCCGCGTCAGGCGTAGTGCTTCAGCCCCTGCGCCATGGATGAGGCGGTGCAGCGGCGGGCGTGGCAGGAGAGCGTGTCACGTTTCTCTCCGGCGCACCGGGTGGCTGCTATCAGCGCGGCCAGTCTCCGCTTGCGGGGGACTAAGGGAGTATCCTGTTTCATTTGCTTTGCCATGGAATATACCTCCGTTCGTTTTACTACCGCTATCATAAAACAACGGAAGGTCTGTTCCATTGGCAAAAATAAATGAACATTTCTAAGAAAATTGTGATAGTATCACAAGGGGGCAGAAGCCATGACATCACAGCACACAGCGGACTATCCCACACTGCAGGAGGTGCTGCGCCTGCCTGTGTTCGCGGGCTGCACGGTCTGCGGCGGTGCGGCGGGACTTGGCCGTAGGGTCAGCGGTGTCAATCTGACGGACACACCGGACTACGCGCGCTGGCTGGCGCAGGGAGAACTGCTCATCACCACTGGTTTTGCCATCGCAGACGATCCGCAGGCCGTGGATGCGCTGCTGCCCACGGCGGCAGAAAAAGGCCTGTCCGGCGTGGGTATCAAGCCGGGGCGCTACCTGCCCAGCCCCCTGCCGGCGGCGCTGGCGGAGAAGGCTGACCGACTGGGACTGCCGCTGCTCCAACTGCCGACCGATATGCGCTTTGCCGAGTTGGCCGATGCGGTGTCCCGCGAGATCGCACGGCGGCGAATACCGGCGGAGCAGGAGCGGCAGCTGGCCGTACTACTGCACCATCTCATCTCTGGCGCGCCGCTGAGCGAAGCGATGGAGCGGCAGACGGTGGAGTTCGGTATCCATTTGGAATGTCCGCATATCCTGTTGTGGATACGGGCTGATGCGCCGGAGTTGCAGCGGAGCTCTTGGCTGCACGAGGTAGAAGAGCGCTGCCGGGCGTTGGGCGCGGACATGTGGGGCGCACTGTCGGAGGATGGCTTTCTGCTGGCGCTGGAGGCGGACGACCTGTTCGCGCTGGAGATGCCGCTGTGGCAGGAGATGGCGGACTTTGCCGCCGTCCACGGCGTTATCTGCGGCGTCAGCCGCCCCTACGGCGGTACGATGGGCTTTCAGAAAGCAGACCGCAGCGCCCGTGCGGCGCTCCACATGGCGGCGCGATCGGAAGCACCCTGCGTGACAGACGACCCAGCGGGGGTGGTACGGCTGCTGGAGGAATCCTCCCCGGCGGAAACGGACGCCTATATCCATCGGCAGCTGGGAACGCTCCTGCGGCAGCCAGAGCCGCGGCGGCAAGAGCTGCTGGACACGCTGGCGAGCTGGCTGCGCTGTATGGGCAACCAGCGCCGGATGGCACGGGAGCTGCACCTGCACTACAACACCGTGAGTTACCGGCTCCAGCAGCTATGGATGCTGCTGGAGGCCGATCCGATCGATCCGATGAAGCGATTGGCATTGGAAACGGCCCTGTATCTGTATCGGTACAGGCGCACATAAAGGAGTGACTGATCATGGATAAGAGCAGGACGAGCGGTGAATAGGAACGGATGGTGTCGGGGCAGCTCTATACGCCTGTCGATCCGAAGATCGCCAAGCGGCACCGGGTTGGTATGCGCCGCTGTGACCGGTTCAACCGCCTCCCGCTGTGGTGCACAAAGACCAAACAGCGTGCGCTGGAGCGCCTGATCCCCTCCGCAAAAGGGAAGAATTTCGAGGCGTTTGCACCCTTTTACTGCGAGTACGGCGTGAATATCTATGTGGGGCGGAACTGTTTCATCAACTACAACAGCGTATTTTTGGATGTAGCGCCCATTACGCTGGGGGACAATGTGCTCATTGGACCCAATGTGACGCTGGCCACGCCCAACCATCCGTTTATCGCCGAAGAACGAGCCTATACAGATTACCCCAACGGCTGCCATGCGTTGGAGTATGCCGAACCCATCACCATCGGGGATCACTGTTGGCTGTGCGCCGGTGCGACGGTGTGTGGTGGTGTGACCATCGGAGCGGGAAGCATCATCGCCGCCGGCGCGGCGGTGACGCGTGACATCCCGCCCAACAGTATCGCTGCCGGTGTGCCTGCCAGAGTGCTGCGGCAGATCGACGAGCGCGACCGCCTGTATGTATGGGAGAAGTATGTGAAGAACGAACTGCCCGATGCGCAGCAGTGACAACAAAACCTGGGAGTAATTACAAAAACCGTCTCAAACGATATGTTTGAGACGGTTTTTATATGCGAAAAATCAGGAGAATTGAAACCTGATTTGACCACTACTGAACATTTTGTGATCCGACTGAGTTATCCTTCGTCATATCTCCAGCATTCCCTGCAATCCCGCGCTGGCGGCCTTTTTGTTCTTGTCGAAGGCGTGTGTGTAAATGTCCAGTGTGGTGGAGGGCTGACTGTGGCCGAGGATGCCCGCCACCGTT
>ERZ780207.1230-NODE-1230-length-22858-cov-7.427838_pt1 | contig 22858 bp, 16 predicted proteins | sample MGYA00510977_ERZ780207 | MGnify/ENA primary metagenome ERZ780207 (study PRJEB29588, sample SAMEA2151383) | human gut metagenome | biome: human gut; feature: human-associated habitat; material: faeces | place: Denmark | collected 2008/2010 ... | reverse complement strand
ATCCCGAGGAATACCGCAAGGCGTGCAATAACCCGGCAGTGCGGATGATTGATGACCTCTTCGGAGGTAATGTGGTTGAAATTCACTCTATATGATAGTATGAAATATAAAATATAAGGAGTTATACAGATGTTCGGAAATCTTGGCGAAATGGCCGGAATGCTGAAAAAAGCTAAAGAGATGCAGGCCAATATGAAGAAGATTAAAGAGGATATGGCCAACAGTGAATTTGAAGGTTCGTCCGGCGGCGACAAGGTTCGCGTAATCGTCTCCGGCGATCTGCGGGTGCAGGCGGTATATGTTGATAACGACGCATGCAGCGACCCCGCAACGCTGGCGGAACTCTTTCAATTGGCCGCTAACGCCGCTCTGGATAACGCAAAAGGAACATTGCAGCGCAAAATGAGCGAGGCTGCCGGCGGCGTGGATTTCACGCAGAGCCATACTATGGATGTATATCTGCCGGCGGGAACGTCGTGGTACGACTTCTGGAGCGGCGAGCGACATGATGGCGGGGACAATGTAACGGTCACCACCACGATTGACCGCATTCCGCTGTTCGTACGTGCGGGCAGCATCGTGCCTCTGGGCCCCGATGTGCAGTACAGCGGCGAGAAGGCGTGGAACGACCTTACGCTGTGCCTCTACCCGGGAGCCGACGGGGAGTTTACGTTATACGAAGACCGCGGTGACGGCTATGACTACGAGTCGGGTGCATATACCGAGATCGAGATGCGATGGAATGATGCCCGCCGTACGCTTACGATCAATCCGCGGCGAGGCTCGTACGACGGCATGTCGGACCGATATACCTTTACGCTGCGTATGCCCGACGGACGGGAGAAGACGGTCGCCTATACGGGTAAACGTCTGACGGTAAAAATGTAGCATAGGTTGCCGAAACATCCTCAAGCGTGTCGACCGCGGCATGGAGCCTTTTACGGGGCGCCTGCCGCGGCCGACTGCGTCGTATGGTTTTTTGAGAAAAAAATGCGGCGATTTTTTTGTGCCTGCCCGCCGAAAAGAGTAAATTTGCAGGATGATTTATTTCGGATAAAAACCTTTATATACCCATATTGCAATGCTGTCGATTCTTTACTATATCTTTACCGTGATACACACCACCGTGTGGTGTATCATCTCGGCTCTGGTGCTGGCCGTGACCTATCCTTTCGACAAGTCGCGCCGTCTGGTGCACGAATGTTCGCGTTATATGACGTGGGTATTTTTCGGGCTTCCGCCGCGTGTGCGCCGCACCATCGACGGCGTGGAGAATATCGACCGCCGCAAGTCCTACGTCATAGTTCTCAACCACACGTCGGGCGTAGACATAATCGCCGCCTACAAGATCCCGCTCAACTTCCGCTGGGTGTCTAAGCGCGAGGTCTTCCGCATACCCTTCTTCGGGCCGATGCTGCTCGTACACGGGGATATACCCATCGAGCGGGGCAATGCGGCCGCGGCCATGGCGAAGGTCGTGCACCAAGGCAAGATATGGCTCGGACGCGGTGCGAGTGTAGCCATATTCCCCGAGGGCACGCGCTCGAAGGATGGCGAGATTCACCGTTTCAAGGCCGGAGCGTTCACTTTGGCCAAGGAGGCGGGTGTGGAGATCCTGCCCGTGGTTATGACGGGTACGGCCACGATGTTCCGCGGCTGGCGCATGAACTGGACCAACCGTATCCGTATCCGCGTATTGCCTCCGGTGAGTGTTGAGGAGACGGCCTCGATGGAGATCAAGGAGCTGGCACAGACGGTGCAGGAGCGTATGACGACGGCTCTGGCCGAACTGCGCGGCGAGGAGGCCAAGCGCAGCTGATGACTGCCTCTCGGCTTAAGACGTCCTGTCGAGGAGGTCGATTGGCGGAGAGTGAAAAAACATGGAATCGAAAATGATCAATATGAATAATGACAACAAGCCGACGGCGGCGTATGACGACGACGCGATCCGAACGCTCTCGCCGCGTGAGCATCTGCGCCTGCGCCCGGGAATGTATATCGGCAAGCTGGGCGACGGTTCGCAGCCCGACGACGGCATCTATGTGCTGATAAAGGAGACGGTCGACAACTCGATCGACGAGTTCATCATGGGTGCGGGCAACCGTATCGACATCACCATCGAGGACAATGTGGTGACGGTGCGCGACTATGGCCGCGGCATTCCGCTCAAGTCGCTCTCGGCGGCGGTGAGCAAGATGAACACGGGCGGCAAGTATTCGGGCGAGGCGTTCAAGAAGACGGTAGGTCTGAACGGCGTGGGCGTGAAGGCCGTGAATATGCTTTCGAGCGAGTTTACGGCACGCTCGGTGCGTGACGGCGAGGCGCATACGGTGACCTTTGCCAAGGGACTCGAGGTGTCGGACAAGTGGGAGAGCGGCGTGGATGAACGTACGGGTACCTGCATACGCTTCCGTGTAGACGAAGAGATCTTCGGAAAGTATTCATACAATATGGACTTCGTGGAGCAGATGGTGCGCAATTACACCTATCTGAACCTCGGCCTCAGGATCACGCTCAACGGGCATGAGTACGTTTCGAAGAACGGTCTGCTCGATCTGGTGAACGACAACCTGTCGGAGGAGCCGCTCTATCCGCCGATCCATCTGTCGGGTGAGGATATAGAGGTGGTAATAACTCACGGTACGGGATATGGCGAGAGCTACTATTCGTTCGTCAACGGACAATATACCTCGCAGGGAGGAACGCATCAGGCGGCCTTCCGTGCTTCGATAGCCAAGGTTGTCAAGGAGTTTTATCATAAGGATTACGATCCGTCGGATGTCCGCACGTCGATCATAGCGGCCATATCGATCCGCATGAACGACCCTGTGTTCGAGTCGCAGACGAAGATACGTCTTGGCTCGAAGGAGGTTGCGCCGGGGGTATCGATGCAGCAGTTCGTGGGTGATTTCCTCTCGGTGGATCTGGATAACTACCTGCACAAGCATCCCGAGACGGCGCAGGTGCTGCAGAAGAAGATCGTCGAGAACGAGAAGGAGCGCAAGGCCATATCGGGCATACAGAAGAAGGCCCGCGAGACGGCCAAGAAGGTTGCGGTGAACAACCGCAAGCTGCGCGACTGCAAGATACACTTCACGGACAAGCACGAGTTGGCCGAGCAGACGATGATCTTCATCACGGAGGGACTCTCGGCCATGGGGCCCATCACTGCCAGCCGCAACGCCATGACGCAGGCCGTCTTCTGCCTGCGGGGCAAGCCGCTGAACTCATACGGTCTGACGAAGAAGGTGGTCTACGAGAACGAGGAGTTCAACCTCCTGCAGTCGGCGCTCAACATCGACGAGGATATGGATAACCTGCGCTACAACAAGGTTATCATCGCCACGGATGCCGATGTTGACGGTATGCACATACGCCTTCTGATGACGAGTTTCTTCGTTCAGTTCTTCCCCGACCTGATACGCAGCGGCCATCTCTACATATTGCAGACGCCGCTGTTCCGCGTGCGCAACAAGAAGGAGAACTACTATTGCTACTCGGAAGAGGAGCGGCAGCAGGCGATCCGCCGCTGCGGCCCGACGGCCGAGATCACGCGCTTCAAGGGTCTGGGCGAGATCTCGCCCGACGAGTTCAAGGACCTCATAGGCGAGCAGATGCGTCTGGACAAGGTGCGCCTTACCAAGGACGACCCGATCTCGGATCTGCTGGAGTTCTATATGGGCAAGAACACATACGAGCGTCAGGGCTTCATCATCGACAACCTTCGTATCGAGGAGGATCTTGTTGAGGACGAGGCGGTGTGAGCGGTCGGCCCGAGGGGGCAGCAAGAGAGTATAAAACGGACAAACGAACATAAAAAAGTAAAATCTACCGTAGATGGCAGAAGATAGAGATACGAGAGACGACGAGGAGATCGGGGGCGACGAGCTGCCTGTCGACATGCCGGCCGAAGAGTCGGCGGAGGCCGGGACAGGACGCTACGGACGGCTTTTCGGCGAGGACGGCGGCAACATACACAAACTGACGGGCATGTACAAGAACTGGTTCTTGGACTACGCGTCGTATGTGATTCTGGAGCGTGCCGTACCCCATCTGGAGGATGGCCTGAAGCCCGTGCAGCGCCGCATCCTGCACGCCATGAAGTGCTGCGACGACGGCCGCTACAACAAGGTCGCCAATATTGTGGGACAGGCCATGCAGTACCACCCGCACGGCGACGCCTCGATCAAGGATGCGCTGGTGCAGCTCGGACAGAAGGACCTGCTGATAGATTGTCAGGGTAACTGGGGCAACATACTCACGGGCGACGAGGCTGCCGCGGGCCGATATATCGAGGCTCGGTTGTCGAAGTTTGCCTTGGAGGTTGTCTTCAACCGCAAGACAACGGAGTGGATGCGCTCCTACGATGGCCGCAACGAGGAGCCCGTGACACTTCCGATCAAGTTCCCGCTGCTGCTGGCGCAGGGCACCGACGGTATTGCCGTAGGTCTGGCGTCCAAGATCCTGCCGCATAACTTCAACGAGTTGATCAACGCATGTATCGCACACCTTCGCGGGGAGGATTTCCAGCTGTATCCCGATTTCCCGACGGGCGGTATCATGGATGTGACGCGCTACAACGACGGCCTGCGCGGTGGCTCGGTCAAGGTGCGGGCGCGTATCTCGAAGATCGACAAACGGACGCTCGCCATTACGGAGATACCCTTTACCACGACCTCGGAGTCGATAAAGGATTCGATCGTGAAAGCCAACGAGAGGGGCAAGATACGTATCAAGAAGGTGGACGATCTGACGGCCGACAAGGTCGAGATCGTGATCCACGTTGCGAACGACGAGTCGAGCGACAAGACCATCGACGCCCTCTACGCCTTCACCTCGTGCGAGGTATCCATCTCGCCCAATGCGTGCGTCATCTGTGACGAGAAGCCGCACTTCATGGGTGTGAAGGAGATCCTTCGCCGCTCGGCCGAGAATACGCGGCGTCTGCTGGGCTGCGAGCTTGAGATCCGTCTCCATGAGTTGAACGAGGCGTGGCATGCGGCCTCTCTGGAGCGTATCTTCATCGAGAACAAGCTCTATCAGCTCATCGAGGGGTGCCGTTCGCATGAAGAGGCCTACGCGGCCGTGGACAAGGGCTTGGAACCCTTCAAGAAGCTGCTGCGCCGCGAGGTTACGTTGGAGGATGTGCAGCGCCTGACGGAGTTGAAGTTCATCCGCATATCGCGTTACGATGCCGACAAGGCCGACAACGAGATCCGCCGCATAGAGGATGATATCGAGTCGACGAAACACGATCTGGCGCACCTTACGGATTATACCATTGCCTACTATGAGCATATACGCGACAAGTACGGCAAGGGGCGTGAGCGTCGTACCGAGATCCGCAGTTTCGATGCCATCGAGGCGGCGAAGGTGGCCGTTACGAACGCCAAACTCTATGTCGACCGGGCCGAGGGCTTCTTCGGCATAGGCAAGGGCATGAAGGATTCGGAGTTTGTATGCGACTGCAGCGACATAGACGACGTAATAGTGATACTCAAGGACGGCCGGTACAAGGTGACTAAGGTCAAGGACAAGGATTTCTTCGACAAGGGTATCTATTATATCGGAGTGTTCAAGCGCAACGACGAACGCACGATATACAACGTACTGTACCGCGACGGCCGCGGCGGCCCGATCATGATGAAGCGCTGCGCCATCAAGAGTATCACGCGCGAGCGGGAGTATGACCTTACGAAGGGCACGCCCAAGAGCGAGATACTCTACATGTCGGTCAACCCGAACGGCGAGGCCGAGGTGCTGAAGATATATTTCCGTCCGCGTCCGCGCCTGAAGAAGGTGATCGTGGACCTCGACTTCTCGACCGTGGCGATCAAGGGACGCCAGAGTCAGGGCAACCTCTTCTCGCGCTACGGCATACACAAGATTTCGCTCAAGGAGCGTGGAACGTCGACTCTGGGCGGCCAGAACATCTGGTATGACGAGGATGTGCGCCGTCTGAATACCGACGGGCGCGGTGTGCTGCTGGGCGAGTTTAAGGGGGATGACAAGATCGTGGTGTGGACGACGAAGAACCTCTATTACATTACGGATTTCAACGTCGGACAGCACTTCCCCGACGAAACGGTGCGTATCGACCGCTACGTTCCGGGCCGCGTGTACAGCGTATGTTACTTCGACGGCGAGCAGGGCTATTACTACATGAAGCGCTTCCAGCTCGAAGCGAGCGAGAAGATGCAGTCGTTCCTCGACGAGGGGGCGCAGGTACGGTTCGTTGCCATGACCGACCGCAGCGGGGCCAAACTTGTCGTGACATATCAGGGGGCGCAGGCGTCGCGCCCGGCGGACGAGATCGACGTCGACAGCTTCGTGGGCGTGAAGAGCCATCGTGCCAAGGGCAAGCGTATCACGACGTATGACGTTGCGACGCTTACGTTCGTTGCGCCCGAGCAGCCCGAACCCGATCCCGACACGACCGAAGGGTCGGAGTGTGTGACGGATGACGAGGCGGATCGAATGGATGCTGCGGCCGTTGAGACTGAAGAGTCGGCGGCAGACGAAAGTGCTGATACGGTTATCACGGACGATCCCGAACAATTGAACCTGTTCTGACGGAACAAAAACTACGACACTGATGAAGATTTTTCTTATCGGATATATGGGCTGCGGGAAGAGCTCGCTCGGGCGGCGTCTGGCCAAACGTGCGGGTATGCGCTTCGTGGATATGGATTCCGAGATCGAGCAGCGCGAGGGCGCCTCGATAAGCGACATATTCCGCTTCGAGGGGGAGGATTATTTCCGCCGCAAGGAGCGCGAGCTGATCGAAAGCCTTGCCGGCGAGGGTGACGACATGGTCATCTCGACGGGCGGCGGCGCCCCTGCGTGGGGTGATAACATGTCACGCATGAACGATGCGGGCATGACGGTCTACCTTCGTCGTACGCCGCAGCAGATAGCATCGCGCCTGAGCCCGCACGGACGGCAGAAACGGCCCAAACTGCGCGGACTGAACGACGAGGAGCTGGTGGCCTTCATGACGGCGAACATGGCCGAGCGCGAACCCTTCTATTCGCAGGCGCGCCTGTGCATCGACTGCGCCGACAGAAGTGACGACGAGCTGATAGAGTTTATCCTTTCAAAGTGCCGCGGCGATGAGTGACGCTCCGATTGGAATATACGATTCGGGCTTCGGGGGGCTTACCGTGTGGCGCGAGATACGCCGCGCGCTGCCCGAGGAGTCGCTCATATATCTGGGTGACGGCAAGAATTGTCCCTACGGGTCTCTGTCGGAGGAGCGTGTTGCGGAGTTGGCCGATGCGGCCGTGCGGCAACTTCTGGACGAGGGGTGCAAACTTATCGTCGTGGCGTGCAATACGGCTACGGCGGCCGCGATCGAGCGGCTGCGGGAGACGTTCCCGTCGACACCGTTCGTAGGTCTGGAGCCTGCGGTGAAACCCGCATGTCTGCATACGCGCAGCGGCGTTGTGGGCGTCGTGGCTACGGAACGCAGCCTTGCCGGAGGTAAGTTCCTCACGACGGTGGAACGTTATTGTGGCGGCAAACGTGTCGTCAAGGCTGTAGGGCGCGGCTGGGTCGAGGCCGTTGAGGCGGATGAAGAACACACTCCCGAGACTGAACGCCGCGTGCGGGAGGTGCTGGAGCCGATTATGGTGGCGGGAGCCGATGTGATCGTACTCGGATGCACGCACTATCCCTTCCTTCGGGATGTTATCGAACGTGTTATCGGCGACCGTGACATCGAGGTCATAGATTCGGGCGCTGCGGTGGAGAAACGTGTCGAGAGCCTTCTCGACCAATATGACCTGCGCGCTGCCCGGGGCCACGAGGCATCGTACCGTTTCATGTCGATGGCCGGAGACAACTATTGCGAGCGGTTGCGCCGCAAGGCTTTCGCGTGCGACGGTTGCGCGCAAGAAAAATAATGATTATATTTAACCTCATTTGATGCGGAAGAGAGTTTTTGCACCGCAGGCAGATGGTTTCAAGGTAGAGTTTGGTTGGTTATGACGCAACGCGTAAAAAACGAGAAAAAGAGATACGACAAAACCCCGACGGCAAAAAACGCCGCACCGGCCTCCAACGACAACATGTTGTGGATGCTGGGCTTCGTGATGCTCGTGTTCGGAATCTTCGCCGTATGTTCCGTCCTGTCGCACTTCGTGCATTGGGCGTCGGATCTTACGGCCCTGCGCAATGACGAGACCTTGTCTGGTGTGGAGATACCCTTCGAGAACCTGTGCAGCAGCGCGGGCGCTACGGTGGCATATTGGGTTGTCGACTGCACGTTCGGTGTCTTCGGTATCATCATCCCGGTCGTAATCACGGTCGTGGGGTGGCGCATATTCCGCCGCAAGCGCCTGCGCCTTAACCATTTTGCCCTGAGCGCAGCGCTTGTGCTGGTGATGGGTGCGCTGACCATGGGATTTATCGGCACGCACGTCGGTGCGGCATACGACATAGGCGGCTCGCTGGGGCAGGCCTGCGCTACCGACCTCGAGGCTCTGGCGGGCGCTTTCGGTACGGTACTGATACTGCTTGCGGGTTGGATCCTTACGGGTGTGTTCATAAACCTCAACTTTATCCGTACGGTAAACCGTGCCAGCGACAAGATGGTGTCACAGAGCGAGCGTCTGGTTTCGGTAGTCAAGGAGCGCGTCATCAAGAACCACCATACAGATGATTCGGACGAGGAGGCTGACGAAGAGCAGATGGACGACGTGGAGCCGGACGGGATTGCGGAACAGTCACCTGCCGTGCAACCCGAGCCTGCGGCAACAGAGATAAAGCGTGACCCGCAGCCGACGCCATCCGTAGAGCCGCGAGTGGAGCCGTCGCCGGTGGCGCGGGCGGATGCTGACGAGAGGCCGGCATATACGCTGACACAGCTTGTGGGTGACGAGCCCGACGAGGAGGAGCGTTATACGGAGAATGTGCAGGAGGATGCGCCGATGCGAGAAAACAATGCGGATAAGGATTCCGACGGTGGCGCGGAGTTGAAGCGTATGGGACTTCCCGAACCCGACGAGGATGGCTTCATCGTTATCCCCAATGGAGGTGCTGTGCCCAACAAGATTGATGTTGATGCATTGTTGGCACCCGAGAAGCCGCATGAGAGTGCGCCCTCGACGGATGAGGACGGATTCACTGTCATACCGCGCACGAGTGCCGATGCGGCAGCGCACGATGATGGCGGGTGTGTCGCTGCGGAAGATAAATCGGATATGACTTCTCACTTCGTAGATGCCACGGCTGAGGCAGGGGAACATCCTGCGGATACTGTCGGGGAAGATACTGCGCGGCCTTCGGATGCGGAAACGGCGGAGGAGCAGGGCGGCATCGTGGTTAAGGTTCACGAGAATCCGGTGCGTCAGGTCGGGGAGGAGGATATGGAGCAGAATCTCTATGATCCGTTGCGCGATCTGGAGCATTACCGCAAGCCCTATGCGTCGCTTCTGGAGGATTACCAGTCGCCGCAGAAGGTGAGCGATGCCGAGATATATGACAACAAGTGCCGTATCGAGGAGACACTCAAATATTTCGGCATTCCGATAGTAGACATACACGCCACGGTGGGCCCGACGGTCACGCTCTATGAGATCGTGCAGGCGCAGGGCGTGAAGATATCGAAGATTCAGGGTCTGGAGAAGGATATCGCACAGAGTCTCAAATCGCTGGGTATACGTATCATAGCCCCCATCCCGGGCCGAGGTACGATCGGTATCGAGGTTCCCAACCGTGACAAGCAGATCGTGTCGATGTACTCGGCCATCTGCTCGGAGGAGTTCCAGCACTCGAAGGCCGAGCTGCCCGTGGTTATCGGCCGCACGATCCAGAACGAGAACTATACGTTCGATCTTGCGAAGATGCCCCACCTGCTGGTTGCGGGTGCGACGGGACAAGGTAAGTCGGTGGGCCTTAATGCCATCATCACCTCGCTGCTATACCGCAAGCATCCGGCGCAGTTGAAGTTCGTCATGATCGACCCCAAGATGGTGGAGTTTTCGGTGTATAACAGGCTCGAATGCCATTTTCTGGCCAAGATGGAGTCGGACGACGAGGCCATCGTCACCGACCCGAAGAAGGCGGTATGCGTACTGAACTCGCTGGTAGAGGAGATGGGACGCCGTCTGGAGCTGTGCAAGATGGCCACGGCACGAAACATTGTAGAATATAACGAGAAGTTCGTCGCACGGCGTCTCAACCCGCAGAAGGGACATCGTTATCTGCCGTATATTGTGGTCATCGTGGATGAGTTTGCTGACCTTATCATGACGGCAAAGGCCGTCGAGGTGCCTGTGATGCGCCTTGCGCAGAAGGCCCGCGCCGTGGGCATACACCTCATAATCGCCACGCAGCGTCCCGATGTGAAGGTCATTACGGGAGGTATCAAGGCCAACTTCCCCGCGCGTATAGCCTTCCGTGTGATGCAGATGATCGACTCGCGTACGATCATCGACCAGCCCGGCGCCAACCAGCTCATCGGCCGCGGCGACATGCTCTTCTCGAAGGATGGCGAGCTGACACGTATACAGTGTGCGCTGGTCGAGACGCGCGAGGTGGAGCGTCTGGTCGATTTCATCGCCAAGCAGCCGGGTTATCCCTCGGCCTACCTGCTGCCCGATTGCGGCATGGAGGGTGAGGAGGGCGCCACGGGCGGCAGCACGGGCGAGAGCGACGCCCCGGTCAAGTACGACGTGCTGTTCGGGGAGATAGCGCGGGCGGCTGTCACCAACGGCACCATCTCCACATCGTCCATACAGCGCAACTACGAGGTGGGCTTCAACCGTGCGGGTCGTATCATGCTGCAGCTGGAGCGGGCTGGTATCGTAGGCCCGCAGATAGGCGCCAAACCGCGTGAAATAAAGTTCTACGATCTGCCTTCGCTGGAGGCAAAATTGCAGGAGTTGGGTGTATTCTGACGCTATGGGAAAGAGTATTCTTCGTATGGCCATTGCGGCCCTCATGCTGCCGCTTGTGGCGGCGGCTGCCGACGACGAGGCGCAGACGCTGCTGCGCCGCACGGCCGATTACATATCATCATTGGGACGTTATACGGCCCGTTTTGGCATCACGGCGGGCGAGTATTCCTCGCAGGGCAGTTACACCGTTGACGGCGACGCATACTATATCGAGGTCGACGGGGCGGAGGTCTATTGCGACGGCAAGACCCGCTATGAAGTCGACAACGGACGCCGCGAGGTGAATGTAGACTCGGTGGAGGGGGCGAGCCGCAATATTCTGGACAACCCTACGCGCTGTTTCGACTTCGTGGGCACGGACTACGATGCCGGGGTGTCGTCGCGCACGGCGTCGGAGACGACGCTCCATCTGCGCTCGCGCGACGCATCGGTCGAAGGGGATATATATCTTACGGTGGAGACGGCCACGGGGCGTCCGCGGTACATCACATACGTACTCTACGATGACCGTATCGAGGTGGCGGTAGAGTCTCTGGACCCTTCGCGCGGAGCGGTCCGCCGATACGACGCGAAGCGATATTCGGATTACGAGACCATCGATTTCAGATAGGCGCCGCGGGCGGTCGCTGCAGCCCGAAATGTGCCGTTTTACCCGACACCTTGACGCGAAAAAATTTTGATGCCGTCAGATCGGCGGAAAAAGGCCTCAAACGGCCCGTCAAGGTGATAATATGTCGTCTGAAAGGGCAAAAATCACATCTTAAAATTGCTCGTTAGCAAAATAAACACTATTTTTGTTTGTTGAAAAAGAGCGTTCAGACGTTCGTTTTTGAAATAAATTAATTCAAACATGTTAACTGAAGAAGAAAAGAATGCCGGACTGGAGGGGAAGATAATCCCTATCAACATCGAGGAGCAGATGAAGTCGGCCTACATCGATTATTCGATGTCGGTGATCGTATCGCGTGCGCTTCCCGACGTGAGGGACGGACTCAAACCGGTGCATCGACGCATCCTCTACGATATGAGCGCCGAGCTGAACCTCTACTCCGACAAACCTACCCGTAAGTCTGCCCGTATCGTGGGAGACGTACTCGGTAAGTTCCACCCCCACGGCGACAGTTCGGTATATGAGGCCATGGTACGTATGGCTCAGGAGTGGTCGATGCGTTATCCGTTGGTGGAGGGTCAGGGAAACTTCGGCTCTATGGACGGTGACTCAGCCGCCGCCATGCGTTATACCGAGGCCCGTATGCAGAAGATCACCGATGAGGTGATGGCAGATATAGACAAGGAGACGATCGATTGGACCACCAACTTCGACGATACGTTGAAGGAGCCGACGGTGCTGCCGACGAAGATCCCGTTGCTTCTGGTCAACGGTTCTAGTGGTATCGCCGTGGGTATGGCGACCAACATGGCACCGCACAATCTGGGAGAGGTTGTGGATGCCTGCTGCGCGTATATCGACAATCCGGATTGCGCGTGCGAGGATCTGTTGCGTTATGTCAAGGGTCCCGACTTCCCTACGGGAGCGTTGATATACGGATACGAGGGTGTCAAGGAGGCTCTTCTGACGGGGCGCGGCCGCGTCATCATGCGTGCCCGCACCGAGATCGAGCACACGCCCAGCGGCCGTGAGTGCATCATCGTTACGGAGATCCCGTATATGGTCAACAAGGCCGAGATGATCAAGAAGATCGGCGACTTGGTGAACGAGAAGAAGATCGAGGGCATATCGTACATCAACGATGAGAGTGACCGTTCGGGTATGCGTATCACGATCTTCCTTAAGCACGACGCCTCGGCCAATGTCGTCCTCAATACGCTGTTCAAGAATACGCAGCTGCAGATGTCCTTCGCCGTGAACAACATCGCTCTGGTCAACGGCCGCCCGATGCTGCTCAACCTGAAGGATCTGATACATTACTTTGTGGAGCACCGCCACGATGTGGTTGTGCGCCGCACGCGTTTCGACCTGAAGAAGGCGCAGGAGCGCCTGCATATCGTGCAGGGTCTGCTCATCGCGCAGGACAATATCGACGAGGTGGTACACATCATCCGCTCGTCGAAGAATATCGACGAGGCCAAGTCGACGCTTATGGAGCGTTTCGGTCTGAGCGACATTCAGGCTTCGGCCATCGTGGACATGCGTCTGCGTGCGCTGACGGGTCTGGAGCATGACAAGCTGGAGGCCGAGCGCAAGGATCTCGAGAGCCAGATAGCCTACCTGACGGAGGTTCTGGGCAGCGTCGACATGCAGATGCAGATCATCAAGGACGAGCTTCGGGAGATGAAGGAGAAGTATGGCGACGAGCGCCGTACCGAGATCATCTACTCGTCGGAGGAGTTCAATCCGGAGGATTTCTACGCCGACGACGACATGGTGATCACCATCTCGCACATGGGCTACATCAAACGTACGCCTCTGGCCGAATACCGCACGCAGAACCGCGGCGGCGTAGGCGTCAAGGGCAGCGCTACGCGAGACGAGGACTTCATCGAGCACATATATGTGGCGTCGATGCACAATACGATGATGTTCTTCACCGAGAAGGGTCGCTGCTATTGGCTCAAGGTGTACCAGATACCCGAAGGTACGCGAGCCTCGAAGGGACGTGCCATCCAGAACGTCATACAGATCGAGCCCGACGACAAGGTTCGCGCATATATCAATACGAAGAACCTTAACGACGAGGAGTATATCAACAACACCTACATCGTGATGTGTACCAAGAACGGCACCATCAAGAAGACGAAGTTGGAGGCCTATTCGCGTCCGCGTCTGAACGGTGTGAATGCCATCGTCATACGCGAGGGCGACGAGTTGATCGAGGCAAAGCTCACCAGCGGCAAGGCCGATATACTCATAGCGGCGCGCAACGGCAAGGCTATACGCTTCAACGAGGATACAGTCCGTCCGATAGGACGTGTCGGAGCCGGCGTGCGCGGTATTACGATAGATGATGACGATGAGGTTATCGGTATGATATGCATCGAGCCCGACTGCAAGCAGGATGTGTTGGTGCTCTCGGAGAACGGCTACGGCAAGCGTACCGATCTGGAGGAGTACCGTACCACCAACCGCGGCGGCAAGGGTGTCAAGACGATCAATATCACGGAGAAGACCGGCAAACTGATCTCGATACAGGCCGTTACGGACGATAACGACATCATGATCATCAACCGTTCGGGTATAACGATCCGCACGGAGGTGTCGCAGATACGCGTTGCGGGCCGCGCCACGCAGGGTGTGCGTATAATCAACCTGCGCGAGGGTGACGCGATAGCGTCGGTTACGGCGGTTCCTGCGAGCGATGACGTAGATGATGATGCGGCGGCGGAAGGAGCCGTGTCGGGCGAGACGTCTGCGGACGGGGCGAATAGTGCGGACACAGGTACGGCGGAGCCGACATCGGATGACAAGGCGTAGCCGGAGGAGTGTGAAACGAAACAAACAATAAAATATAAGTTTTTCATTTAACCAAAATTAATTATGAAAAAATTAATTTTCGCGGTGATGGCTGTAATGGTTATGGCGGCACCGATGGCAAACGCGCAGAAGGTCAACAAGGATGCGACTTTGGCTAAGCTGGCTAAGGCCGATGCCGATGTTGCCGATGCAAAGAAGGGCAGCAAGGCTGCCACATGGATCAACCGCGGCAAGGCCTATTATACGGCAGCTTCGGCTCCGACGAAGGATATCTTCGTGGATATGCCTCAGGCGGATCTGGAGTTGGCGCTGGGCAAGGCAGACGCTACGAACGAGGGTGTTCAGCTCGGGGACGGCGCCTACACCGAACTTGTATATCCGTGGCTGAAGATCTATATGGCCGACGGCAAGATCGCTACATGGGTGTTGACCCAGACGGTCAAGGATGAGGATCTGGCAGCTGTGGCGTTGGATTCTTACAACAAGGCTTACGAGTTGGACAACAAGACGGCCGCCAAGCTGGGTGATGCCCTGAAGCAGTTGGAGAACTACTATTCGCAGAACGGCAACGTATATATGAAGGCTGCCAAGTATGTGGATGCCGCATATGCCTATGCTCAGGCCTACAAGGTACAGGAGAGCCCCGCATTTACGGGTTTGAAGGATCCCTCGTATCTCTACTATGCCGGCTACCTCTATACGATTGACGGCGCTACGAACAACGCATCGTACGTCAAGGGTGCCGAGATGTTGTCGAAGGCTCTGGAGGCAGGCTACACCGATCCTGATGGTAACATATACTACTATCTGTACCACTGCTACTACGGACAGACCGATTCGTCGGTACGTCTTGCAAACCTGCAGCGTGCGAAGGATCTTTTGATGGAGGGTCTTGCCAAGTTCCCGAAGAACGACCGTATCGTCGAGGGTCTGATCAATGTCTATACTTCGGACAGTCAGGTAGGCGACCCGACGGAGCTGATCAAGATGGTAGACGGAGCTCTGGAGCGTGATCCCAAGAACAAGGACATGTGGTTCGGCCGCGGCCGTATCTTCTATAGCATGAAGAACTATGACGAGAGTATTGCATCGTTCAAGAAGGTTGTGGAGCTCGACCCCAACGACGCACAGTCGACCTATTTCCTCGGTTACTTCTACATCGCCAAGGGTGATGCCCTGAATGACGAGATCAACAAGCGTGACTACAAGAGCATGGCGGCATACAACGAGGATCAGAAGGGTGTCAACGCAATCTACATGGAGGCGATTCCCTATCTGGAGAAGGCTTACGAGCTCAATCCTAACGATTTCGCTACCGTCGAGACTCTGAAGGTTCTTTGCTTCCGTCTGCGTGATGAAGCGGGTGTGATGGAGAAGTACGAGAAGTACAACAAGATCTATGAGGAGATGAATGCAAAGCGTCAGCAGCAGAAATAATATCCTCGGACTGTATTAATCAATATGTGGCGGGTCACCTGAACGGGCGACCCGCCTGTTTTATGCCGGTATTGCTGGCAGACAGATGGATTAATATGCGGATGGAGCTGTGCCGGCATTAAGATATGGCGTTAACCGAAAGAGCGCGGGCGGAGCCGATCATTCGGCTCCGCCCGCGTGCTTATGGCAGTGTAGATCTGGTGTATCAATTCGTTTGATAACGGTTGTCCACGCTGCCGGCGACATTGGCACCATTGTAAGTGCCGCTTGCGGCGGCATTGCCGTTTATGGTGACGGCGGTGTAGGTGTTGCGGGCATTGTCCGAGTTCTCGTACCAGTCGTTTCCGACTATGGGGCGGGCCTGACGTCCCGTGCCGTCACCCTCGGATATGGCCGATATGACGACGTTGCGTACGGTGCAGTCGGTGATAAGTCCCGTGCATCGACCCGCAATGCCTCCGGTGTATATCTCCGAGCCGCTTACGTCGAGCAGCGGAGCGTCGTAGCTGCCGTCATTGGTGTTGTTGAGTGCGGTGTCGGTTACGGTGCAGCCGCTTATGACCGATGCGCTGCCGACAGTGGTGCCGGCATACGAGGTTGTCTGCGAGAAGTCGGTGACGCCAGTCTCTACGCATCCGACTATGCCTCCGACATAGGCGTTCTTGAATGTTATGCTCGTGGTGCCGGTCTGGTCGATGGTGACCGATCCGGTGAATGTCGAGTTGGTGATGTTTATCTGCGACGATGATGGTACGAATCCGACTATGCCTCCGGCGAAAAGGTGGCTGGCATCGCCGTCGCGGCTGGCCGTAATGTTGCCCGAGGCGTGTATGTTGTCAAGCGACAGGGTGCTGCCGTCGGTCAGGCGGCCTACGAGTACACCTCCTTCGGAGATGGTCGCCTCACGGTCGCCGGCTATGATCTCCATGTTGCATATCGAGGTGTCGCCCGTGGTGGTGGCGAATATGCCTCCCTGTCCCGATGTCGTTGCGGCGGCGGTCGAGATGTCGATCGTGTGGCCGTTGCCGTCGATCGTGCCACTGAAATCGGTTATGTGAGGTATCTCGGTGAGGGTGAGGTCGGCTGTCAGTATGTAATTGCCGTTGGAGATGTCGGTGAAGGCCTGCTCGTCGGCTATGGCGGTGGCCTCAGTGAGGTTGGCGGCATTGAGCTGCAGGGTGTAGCGCGTTGCGCGTGCGAATTGTGATACGGTCACCTCGCGCGTGTAGGCCTTGCCGTCGGTAGTGACGACAGCGGCGCGGAGGGTTCTGTTGCCGCCGAAGTCTACGGGGATAATGCCTATCTGGAAGTTGTCTGAGGGGGTGGCGTGCAATAGTGCGGTCGTTGCCGCCGCCGTGGTTACACCGTCAGCCACGTCGAGACGTCCCGATGAGGGGAATGATCCGCCGACGATGCCGATGGTCACATCGCGTATGTTGGGGATGTCGGTCTCGATGTCGATGCGCGAGAGGCAGTGTGTGAAGGTGAGGGCTTCTGTTATGTCTATCGTGCCGCCCTCCGAGGCTGCGGGCTCGCTGCCCGATGGATAGTCGTACGACGATACGGTCATGTATGAGAGGGTGCCGTCGGCCGTAGCCGGGAGCGAGTAGGAGATGGTGCCGTTGTCGAATGTGACGGCGTTGAGGTTGTCATAGTGATATGCGTCGATGGATGCTATCCGAGTGCCGTCGGGTATGCCCGTGATCTCGGCTTGGAACGTGGCCCGTTCGCCCGCAGTGTCGGGAGTGAAGGTGTAGGGACCGTATGAGACGTTGTCGGTAGATGTGAGGTAGACGTAGACATCGTCGCCGACCTCCCATACGCCCGTCAGCCCGTCGTATGTTGCGCGTGTGGCGGGGGCGGCCGCACCGTCGAATGAGAGTGTGAAGGTTACGTGTTGAGGTTGTACGGTGGACTCGATGTCTCGGTCGCATGACGTGGCCGATATCAGTGCCGCGGCCGCGATTAGGATTATTGGTTTGCTGTTCATATTCGGTTTGTGTTTTTAATCCGGTTTTTGTGTAGTGTCGGTGCTGTTAAAGGGTGCCTCCCTCTTCAAAGGCTCCGGTTCCTGTCGACAGGGCGAATCCGCCCTCCGCGCGGAACTCCGCAACGTGTAATTCGGGTGATGTGTAGGGTAATCTTTTTTTCATTGCTTTAATTTTTTAGGTTAATATTTGTTACAGCATTATCTTCCATTTATTTACACATATCGTGCAACTGTTGCTCCCTTCGTGGACTTTGGCCCGATAGCGCTATACACAGGATCTTTTCGCGCGTGTACTATTTCATGCGGCAGCACGAGCGGATCATCGGATTTGCTTAATAAAATTCATTATAATATTGATAATATTTATTACTGTATGAATATTATTAAGCAATATGCTTGTTTATTCATGGGTTTTGTTTAACTTTGTCTTGGCGTGTAATTAGATAATGCGGAAAATGAATATGCACAACAGTAAATTAAGGTTCATGGGCCGGTGTGCGGTGTTGCTGGCGGCACTGCTTTCGGGCCTTATGTCGATGGCGCAGTCGCTGTCGGGATCGTGGAGCGGCTCGATAGATGTCGGGGCGGCGAAACTTCCACTCGTATTCCATATATCCGATTCGTCGGCAGGATTGACGGCGACAATGGACTCTCCGGCACAGGGAGCAAAGGGCATACCTGTCGACAGCGTCTCATGCGAGGGTATGACGGTGCGTATGGCGATAGTAAAGCTCGGTGTTACGATCGATGGCATGTGGCGGGGCGATACCATGACGACGTTATTCCGACAGAGCGGATTGGAGCTTCCGTTGGTGCTTACGCGCGGTGCTGAGGCTGAGGTGCAGCGGCCTCAGGAGCCGCAGCCTCCGTATCCGTATGTGTGCGAGGAGGTGAGTTTCCCGTCGGCGGCAGCTGTCTTGGAGATGCACGGTACGCTCACCATCCCCGAGGGCGAAGGGCCGTTTGCGGCTGTGGTGCTGGTTACGGGGAGCGGAACGCAGAACCGTGACGAGGAGTTGATGGGGCACAAGCCATTCAAGGTGATAGCCGACTTCCTGACGCGGCGGGGTATTGCCGTGTTGCGGTATGATGACCGTGAGTGGGGGCGCGGTTATGCCGGTGCCACGACTGCCGATTATGCCTCGGATGCGTTGAATGCGGCGGCATTTTTGCGTCGTCATCCGCGTATTGATCCGGCGCGTGTGGGTATCGTCGGCCACAGCGAGGGCGGCACCATAGCTTTCATGTGTGCGGCGCAGTGTGACAGCATTGCGTTTGTGGTTTCGGTGGCGGGTATGACGATCCCCGGGCGGGAGTGCATCGTATGGCAGAACGGAGAGTCTCTGCGGCGTGCCGGTATTCCCCAACAGACGGTGGAGCGTTATTGCAGTGTTATCGACGCGGTATTCAAGCGTACGGCGGAGGCCGGACGTGAACTCTCGGCCGAGGAGGCCGCGCAAGCGGTCGAGGAGGCCGTAGCGGCCGCCGGAGCAGCGGATATGCCGCAGGCAATGCGTGCGGAATTGGTCAAGAGCGCTACGGGTGCTACCGCGTGGCTTCGTTTCTTTGTGGGGTATGATCCGTCGGCAGATATAAGCCGCGTGCGGTGTGACGTGCTGGCCATGAACGGCACACGCGACCGTCAGGTCGATGCCGAGGCAAACCTCGGAGTGTTGGAGCGGTGCAAGGAGTTGGAGGGGCATCTTACCGTACGTCGTTACGAGGGGTTGAACCACCTTTTCCAACATTGCGTAACGGGGCATCCAGATGAGTATTACAACATAGAGGAGACCTTCTCGGAAGAGGCTCTGGCCGATATGGCCGACTGGATTGCCGCGCGGGAAGCCGTAAAATAGGGTGTATGGCGCGGCGGGGACAATAAATTCCGATTGTAGAACGTAATTTGAATGTTGCCGCACGGGGAAGTGTGCGGCGTTGAGGCCTTGCTAATGTAGGGCGTGTGTGCAAATATATGGATACGAAGAAAAAGAGATTGCCAAAGACTTGTCCTTCGTGCGGCAGCGTGCTGCGCGTAAGGTCGATGTATTGCCATGCGTGTGATACGCAGATCGTGGGAGACTATATGCTGCCGCCGTTGATGCGTCTGACGGAGGAGGAGCAGCGGTTCGTTGCCGATTTCGTCATGTGCAGCGGCTCGCTCAAGGAGATGGCCGCGCGCATGGGTGTGAGTTACCCGTCTGTGCGCAACCGTCTGGACGAGATAATAGGGGAGTTGCGGCGTGCGGTCGCAGCCGACATGTCGGACGAGTGACCGTAGGAATGAACGAATATGCATGGTGCCGCTCTTTGCAGCGGCGGAATCCCGACAAGCAAGCAAATAAATAAACCAATATATCGTAATGACTATGAATCGATTTCTGAATCCTTTCGGTTACCTGTCCCTGCGTAAGACTCTTTGCTGGGGCATTGCGGCGCTGATCATAACGTCGATATTCGTCTGGCAGACGGGTTTGCGGTTGTCGTCGCTGACACAGGTCAATTTTGCGGGCGACGCATTATGGATGGCAACGGCACGGCAGGTCGTAGTGTGGATGCTCTTTGCCGTGGTGTTGTATATTGCGGGTGTGCTGTTGTCGCCCTCGAAGATCCGTTTCTGGGATGTTGCGGCCGACAACCTGTTTGCGCGCATACCGTTCGATCTGTCGCTTCTGATCTTTGCCGTGCCCCGCTGGCGCAGTGTCATGGGGCTGGTCGCCGACGGCAGCATCAATACGGCCATGCAGTATATCGGCTCGCTCACGGTTGCGGGGCTGGTGTCGCTGGTGTTCTTTGTGTGGTATGTGTATTGGAGTTACAAGGCATTTGCCGTATCGACAAATCTGCGCAACGCGAAGGGTGTGGTTACTTTCGCCGTATGTTATATTGCGGTGTATGTTGCCTCGATGTATCTGCTGCCGATTATGTAGAGGAGCGATTTTATGTGGAAACAAAAAAGCCACCACTGAAAAGTGGTGGCTTTCGTCATCTGTCGGGATAACAGGATTCGAACCTGTGACCCCCAACTCCCGAAGCTGGTGCGCTAACCGGACTGCGCTACATCCCGATGACCATTTATATATGCCGATCCGTGGATCGGACTTTTTTCAGAACTTCGGCACTTGCTGTGTCCGTGCCTTTTTTTCGACAGCCTATGTTTGCAACTCTCATTGGGCCCTCTCTTGTGCTCGGCCTCTCTCCTTTCTTTTCGACGCTTCTCTTCTCTCTCCAGCCTCTCTTCCTTCTCTCTATGGCTCCTTCTCCTTCTCTCTGGCCCTTCTCTCTGGTCTCTCTTCCTTGGCCCCTCTCGCGCGTCTTCCTCACTTCTCGGCCCCTTGGTTGCGGCCCTGTTTGGTCGGGATAACAGGATTCGAACCTGTGACCCCCTGCTCCCAAAGCAGGTGCGCTAACCGGACTGCGCCACATCCCGTCGTCCTGACGCTGCCGCAGCAGACAGTCAGGGAAATCACTATTTGATTTCGTGGTGCAAAGATATAGCTGATTTTTGTTATTCGCAAAAAAAAGAGAGTTTTTTTGAAGGATATCGAACGGTTTAGCGGGTATAATTCGGCCGGTGGCATAGTTTGTGAAAATAGAGGGTCGGATCAATCATGAAACTAAAACCGAATCCTATGAAAACAGATCAGACTAAAGAGACGCGCGCTACAGCCGAGACCGCCGTGTACGGATCGGAGGAGATGCTCACGCCCGCACCTACGGAATTCATCCCGCAACACAAGACCACTCCCGAAATCGCCTACCGTATGGTCAAGGACGAGACCTACTCGCAGACACAGCCGCGGCTGAACCTTGCGACCTTCGTCACCACCTATATGGACGACTATGCCACGAAGCTGATGAACGACGCCATCAACATCAACTACATCGACGAGACGGAGTATCCGCGTGTGGCGGTTATGTGCGGCCGTTGCATAAACATCCTTGCCAACCTGTGGCATACGCCCGAGAAGAATGCATGGAAGGCCGGTGCCGTGGGTATCGGATCGTCGGAGGCGTGTATGTTGGGCGGCGTGGCGGCATGGCTGCGGTGGCGTGCCAAACGCAAGAAGGAGGGTAAACCCTACGACAAGCCCAATCTGGTGATGAGTGCCGCCTATCAGATCGTGTGGGAGAAGTTCTGCCAGCTGTGGCAGATCGAGCTGCGTGCCGTGCCCATCTCGTTCGAGCATCCTACGCTGGATGCCGAGGCGGCGTTGAAGATGTGCGACGAGAACACCATCTGCATCGTCCCCATAGCCGGTGTTACGTGGACGGGCCTTAACGACGACGTCGAGGCTCTGGACCGCGCTCTGGACCGATATAACAAGAATACGGGATACGATATCCCGATCCATGTCGATGCTGCGTCGGGCGGTTTCATTCTCCCCTTCACCGCCCCCGACGAGAAGTGGGACTTCCGTCTCAAGTGGGTATATTCGATCTCGACATCGGGTCACAAGTTCGGCCTCGTCTATCCGGGTCTGGGCTGGGTCGTATGGCGCGACAAGTCGTACCTGCCCGACGAGATGTCCTTCAGCGTGAACTACCTCGGCGCCAACATCACTCAGGTGGGTCTCAACTTCTCGCGCCCGGCGGCGCAGATTCTGGGCCAGTATTACAATTTCATCCGTCTGGGCTTCGACGGCTACCGCGAGATACAGCAGACGTCGATGAGCATTACGCAGTATTGCCACGACGAGATAGGCAAGATGCATTGCTTCAAGAACTATGCGTCGAAGGTTGTCAACCCGCTGTTCATCTGGTACATGGATCCCGAGTATGAGAAGCATGCCAAGTGGACGTTGTTCGACCTGCAGGCCGCGTTGCAGCAGAGCGGCTGGATGGTGCCGGCCTACACGCTGCCCAAGAATATCGACGAGGTGATCGTCATGCGTATCGTTGCGCGTCAGGGCATGTCGCGCGATATGGCCGACATGCTTCTGGGAGATATACGCAACGCCATTGCCGAGTTCGAGAAACTGGAGTACCCGACCCAGTCGCGTATCGCCTATGAGAAGAAGATACATCAGAAAGGTCGTGTCTTCACCCACTAATCTCGGTTATATTATAATAAGTATCGAGGCGCACTCTCGCAAGAGT
>ERZ780207.1226-NODE-1226-length-22944-cov-2.685788_pt1 | contig 22944 bp, 21 predicted proteins | sample MGYA00510977_ERZ780207 | MGnify/ENA primary metagenome ERZ780207 (study PRJEB29588, sample SAMEA2151383) | human gut metagenome | biome: human gut; feature: human-associated habitat; material: faeces | place: Denmark | collected 2008/2010 ... | reverse complement strand
AAAAGCGGCAACCGAAGCTTTCGGGAGCCGTTTAAGCTTTATTTCAGTTCGTCAAGCGTCAGTGAATAACTGCTTAAAAACTCATCTAAAAACATATCGGCCTCAGGCATATTCATTTTTTTTATTGCTTCAAGGGTAGATTTTTCGGCAGATGAAAATTCCGTGTTACCGCTGTTTCTTTCTTCGATGCATTTTATAAGCGCTGATATTTTGTCTGCCGCTTTAACAAGCCGTGCCGTTTCACTGTCGGGGTTGTAAGCAGGCACGAAATCATCACGCAAATCTTCGGGCAATAAACCGATAAGTCGGTTTTGGGCTATGCCCTCTATCTCTTTATAAACATTTTTTATATCGGCGTTATAATACTTTATAGGTGTCGGCATATCGCCGGTTATGATCTCGGAGGTATCGTGAAACATAGCGGCAACCGCCACGGCGTTTTGATCAACATTTCCGCCGAATCGGCGATTTTTTATTATTGCCAGCGCGTGAGCGATAAAAGCAACCTCTAATGTGTGTTCGCATAAATTTTCGGGTCGGGTGTTACGCATAAGGCCCCAACGCTGTATGTTTTTCATTCGCGACATCATCGCATAAAAATGACTTGACAAAGTTATCACATCCTTACTTGAATATTATAGCATTTTTTGTTATAATAAGCAATAGTTGTATTAAATGTGCCGTGGGGTAGAATTCTATGACATTTTCACAAAGCAAACATATATTATTGCTTCCGCAAAAAGAAAAGAAGCTGTTTACTTTTTTAGTGGCGTTATTTACTGCCGCTTGCCTTTTTGTGCCCTATATGATTATGGGCGAAGGCTATTTTACCTTTTACGGCGATTTTAATGTTCAGCAGATACCGTTTTACCAAATGTGTCATCAGGCTATACGCACGGGTAACATAAATTGGAACTGGCTTACCGATTTAGGCTCTGATTTTATTGGCTCTTATGCGTTTTATCTGCTCGGCAGTCCTTTTTTCTGGATAACACTTATTTTTCCTAACAGCTTTGTGCCGTACCTTATGGGTCCGTTGCTTATTCTTAAATTTGCCTGTGCGGCGCTAACGGGTTATCTGTATATACGCCGTTTTACAAAAACCGCTTATGCGGCGTCGCTCGGCGGCTTGCTTTATGCTTTTTCGGGCTTTTCTATATACAACATATTTTTTAATCATTTTCACGAGGCAATAATCGCTTTTCCTTTATTATTGCTTGCAATGGAACTGCTCATTACCGAAAATCGCCGCGGCGTGTTTGCGTTAGCCGTTGCGTTTTGTGCGATTACCAACTACTTTTTCTTTTTCGGAATGGTTGTATTTTGCATAATTTACTTTTTTGTACGGCTCTTTTCAAAATCAGTTAAGGTAAAGTTCTCACGGTTTTTGGTAATGCTGTTTGAGGCGATTTTGGGTCTTTTGATGTCGGCTGCTTTGCTTTTTCCTGCCTTAAATGCAATATCGGGCAATGAGCGCGTTTCGGATATTCTTATGGGTTGGAACGGCATCACTTACGGTAAGGAACAGATATATTTAAATGTTATACAGTGCTTTTTCTTTCCGCCCGACCTGCCTGCGCGCCCCGTATTCTTTCCTAATGCCGATGTTAAGTGGTCGTCGCTCGGCGGCTGGCTGCCTGTTTTCAGTATGACGGGCTTTTTTACCTGGTTTAAACTGCGTGAAAAAAGTTGGCTTAAACGGGTGCTGGCAATTTGCGTGCTATGTGCCATGGTGCCCGTACTTAACAGCGCATTTTACGCCTTCAATGTTTCTTATTACGCACGCTGGTTTTATATGCCTGTGCTTATGATAGCCCTGGCAACCGCAATGCTTACCGAAGACGCTTCGGTTGATTGGACAGGCGGCTTTAGGTGGAACGCCGCAATAACTCTAGCATTTACCTTGGTTATCGGCTTTTTTCCGCAAAAAAACAGCGACGGTGAAATCATTTTCGGCTTATACACCCAAAGCAGTGACGGAATTTATATTTGGCGTTTTTGGATAACCTGCCTTATTGCAATAATTTGTGTTTTGATTCAAAAACCGCTTTTTGCGGTTTTAAAATCAAACCGCACTAAATTTTACAAGTCTTCAATAGCCTGCGTTTGTGTAATATCCGTGCTATACGGGAATGTTTTTATAGCGCTCGGCCGCACACACTCTTACAATGTAAAAGAAGTTATGATTGATTCGCTTATTGAGGGCGAGGTTTTTCTTGACGATGAAAGCAATTTCAGAATAGATGTTTATGACGGCGTCGATAACACGGGTATGTATTTGGGCTATCCAAGCATAAATGCGTTTCATTCGGTGGTGTCACCGTCGATTATGCAGTTTTACGACAGCATCGGAATCGAACGCTCGGTGGCAAGCAGACCCGATACCGATTACCCCGCTATAAGACCGTTGTTTTCGGTAAAATATTTGCTTAACCGTGTTGACGGCGACAGCTTTTTAGATGATGACGGACAAACCTTGATGCCAGGCTACAAATATTTAAAAACCAGCGGAAATTATTACGTGTATGAAAATCAGAATTATATCCCGTACGGCTTTTCGTATGACTATTATATGAGCAGTGATTTTTTTGATGAATACAGCAAGAATTTTAATTCACGCCTTATGTTAAAGGCAATCTTGCTAACCGATGAGCAGATTAAAAAATACGGCGAATATATGACCGATATCAGCACGCTTAAATCGGGCGGTATGTACGGCGACTATGAAAACAGCGCCGCAAAATTAAGTTTTACCGATGAGTCTATGGCATCCGATTGCGAGTCCTTGCGAAAAACCTCTGCCAAAAGCTTTAGCATAGACAACGGCGGCTTTACGGCAAAGGTGACCCGTGATAAAAAATCGCTCGTGTTTTTCTCGGTTCCTTATGATGAGGGTTGGTCTGCTTCTGTCAACGGCAAAAAGGTCGAGATCGAAAGGGTTAACTGCGGTTTTATGGCTGTGGCAGTTGATGCGGGCGAGTCGCAAATCAGGTTTGACTATCGCAACACATTTCTTGATGCGGGAATTGCGGTTACGCTTGGGGCGGTGTTTATTCTTGTTTTGTATATTATTATCTGCTCGGTATGTTTAAAAAATCATTCGGGTGTCACCGAATATCCCGAAGGCGAAAAACTGCTTGAACAGTGGAAGGCGGACGACATTATTGCCGCGGTTTCGGCGTACAGGAGTGAGCGGTCAGAAAGTATATTAGACGGCTTGGACGACGAATATTTACCCGTGCAAAACAATGAGCTTTCGGGTGGATTTAAAATAAATAAAGACGCATTGAATTTGGAGGATGACGATGAAGCTTAGGTATAGGTTTGTAATCAATCAGGTTGCAGGTGAAACCGTGGCAGTGTCTGTCGGCAATACCGAGGGAAGCTTTAACGGTTTTATAAAATTAAACGAAACGGGAGCGTTTATATTTAAAAAGCTCGAGTCGGAGACCTGTCGCGAAGGCTTAATTGACGCGGTGCTCGACGAATACCCCGACGCGTCGCGTGAAGACGCCGCCGAGAGTGTTGACAAACTTATTGAGCGTCTTAACGAGGCTGAACTTTTGGTATGAAAGCGTACAGTTTGAATTCGGCTGAAGAGGTTTTGAAAAGCCGTGAAACAGCATACTTTTTAACCTCGGGCGCAAGTATGAAACCGCTTCTTCGCACACACAAGGATATTGTCGTAATAAGACGCGTCCCACAGCCTTTTTCGGTCGGCGAAGTTGTGCTTTATAAAAAAGCAGGGGCTGACAAGCTTGTTTTGCATAGAATAATCGGTGTAAAACAAGAGGGCACATATATAATTCGCGGCGACAATACCTATTCAAACGAATATGTGCCGCAAAGCGACATTTTGGGCGTAATGACAGCGGTTTACCGCTCGGGTAAATATATTGATTGCAAAAAATCGGTATTATATAAAATCTATGTAAAGCTCAACAGATTTTTTTACCCGGTAAGACGAATTTTTAAAACAAAAATTCTTGCTTTTTCAGTAAAAATAAAAAGAAAAATCTTTCGGAAAAACGGATAATTACAATGAAAACGTACCTGATTGCTTCGCTTACGGCTTTTTTTCTGTCGGCGGCGTTTACAAAATTGCTCCTTCCGGTGCTCAGAAAACTGAAAGCGGGTCAGAATATTCTCTGCTATGGTCTCATCCGCTGCCACACTCAGTTTACCGTTACCGCTGATGGTACTCTTACATGCGCTGCCATCCTGATAACTTACGGCCCAGGTCACGCCCTGAGCAATGGCTTCCTCGTCTCCGGTGATCTCGTAATCGAAGACGAAAGCCTGTCCCTGTTTCAGATCTGCGTGCTCGGGAATGATACGGATGCCGCTGATCCAGGAATAGATGCTGGACGGCTCGGAGCTCAGATCATTTCTCAGCTTGATGGTCTCGGAAATATCATAGGACTTGTCCTGATAGGTAAAGGTCATGTTCAGAACGACTTTCCGCTTATCCAGTTCACTGAGGTCCACGCTGAAGCTGCTGACATGCTCTGCCATCAGTGCGGGCCTGGCTGTATCAAAATCTCCTACCACAACTTTGCCTTCGCCGTCCTTAGTATTTGTTACCTCATAAAGATACACCTGATTGGCATCGGCATAATCCGCTCCGGCACCCCCCTGCCAGCGGATCATATAGCTGTTGTCATTATTGATCAGACGCAGCTCGCTGACACTGGCATTTGTTACTTCCATGCCGTTAACGTCTTTTGCCACATTGCCATCAACATCAACCGCTTCCTGATCTGTCAGATTGGAAAAGCTGATCCCTTTCTCCACATCAATGATCAGATCGATCATCTGGTTGGCGGTCAGCTGGGCTTCTTCCTGCAGGGTCAGTTCCTTGTTCCCCCGCATATAGGAATTGTTGCCGGCGACCACGAATGCTCCCACCGCACCAGCTACTATGGTCATGATGGCAAGAGATACGATGATCTCTACCAGAGTAAATCCTTTCTTTCCAATACCCATGGTCAACCTCCTTACTTCGTCAGGATCTTGCCGGTCTTGCCGACCGTTGTGATTTCTATGGTTCTCGTTCCGTTGCTTACGACGATTTTCTGACAATATTCCTTCAACACATTGTTTGCCGTACAGGTATCCTTCTCAAAGGCCCCGGATGCACGGTTAAACACCAGATGCAGCCCATTTGAAGATGAAACATAAGGTAACAGGCTGTCGGATCCTTTCAGTTCCGTCAGGGAATATCCCGTGGAATCTCCCTCAAAATATACCTTTATATCAATAGGTTCTTTTCCCAGTACCCTGTTGGATACCTCCACATCTCCCTGCCGGATCTGTGCCGTATATTCCTTGGTCGTATCATTATAGCTGATAACGCACTCCACCCGATTCTGTTCTTTTCCGAGGGTCAGCACTCTGGTCCGCTCCAGTGTTGTCACAATTTCGTCCGCACATTTCCGGACTTTCCTGCCGGTCAGGGATGTAATGGATGTGGCCATCACACCCACCAGCACCGCCATGATCGCAATGACAATGACCAGCTCCACCAGAGAAAAGCCACTGTTGTTATTCTTTCTGCCAGTTTTCATAAACTATCAAATCTCCCAGATTTATATCACTGTTCTTATAGGACTTACCGTTACTGCTCAGGTAACCGTCTCCGCCATTCAAAAAGTCTACCACATGATATTCCTGTGTCTTACCGGCAGAACTTACGATCGTTTGGGAATAGGTCAGGGCATGAAGCACAGCATCCCGGTCGGGTTCCACATTGACATTCTGATCCAGCGTGATCGTTCCGCCGGACAGAATCGTTCCCTGGAAGTTCTTCGTCACTTTGACATCTCCGTCAGCAATGATCAGCCCCTTAAATTCACCGAATCCGGCTTCCGGATAAGTATAATCACCCTTTACAATAACCGCCTTATAATTCTGCTCCGCAAGGCTTCCGGTAGTGTTGCCGAAATATTTTGCCTCCACCTTATTTCCGGTACTGCCGTTTAATACAGCATGGAAGGTCGTTATCTCCCCTTCATTTACCAGATTGGTATAAGCATTGGCTGCATCCGTCTTCTCCGAAGGAAGCAGCTGCTCATAGACATCGATCATCTTCTTGGACAATGCCTGGAATTTCAACTGATCCGATGCCAAAAGTGCCTGATATCCTGCATTGGCACCATCACTGGTCAGTGTGGCATCCAACAGCTTCTCTTTGCTTCCCGCAGCCGCACTGCTGTCATACATGGCCACATTGCCTGCCAGATGCATGATGTACGCTCCGTTCTGCTGTCCACGCACCTGAATGGCTTTGGTATACAGACCGGTATAGGCTTCCATGGTCTGTTGGTTGGCACCGTAATAATCCTGAAAATACCGGTTGGCATTGGCTCTCGCGGTATCAGAGGTGCTGTCAAAGCTTACATAATAATACACCAGCGTGATCTTGCTGTTGATCCGCTTGAAAATCTTCTGGATATTGTTCTGGGTCAGTCCGTACTCGGCCAGCGTATGACCATTCAGGGTAGCGGACGGAATATTCAATGCCACTTCCGTTACATCCGCCTGGTCCCTGATCTTGTCCTTATACTGCTCCAACGTGATCGGGTTGCTGGCACCGTTTAACACGGTCTTGCCGGAAGCATCCACGCCGATACACTGCGCCGGAACGAGGTAAGCCAGCTGGTCACTCTTCACAGCGATAGACTGTCCCATCATCACATCCTGTACTCCGGTGTTGCTCACACCATCCTCACTGGTAATTCCATCATTGGCTTTCGTCAGGGAAATGTAAGAATTTCCCGCCAGCGTAAGATTCTTCAATTCATTCAGATAGATCTCCGTATCCGTGCCGTTGACCAGAATGGCGCTGCTATCCACGCCCTTTCCGTTACCGAAGCCGATATACTGTCCGGCATATTCTCCGTCGATCTGTGCTCCGGCGGTAAATACATTCCGCTCTCCGTTCATCTTGAGATCTCCGGCCACATATACGTTGTTTCCCTGAAAGTTCAACGTTCCGTTGCTTCCCGTATTGCCCGGAATACCTCCGTTCATGGCAATGGAACCGGCCCATACTTCACCGTACTGATCTGTGGTAAGTGTGGCTCCTTCTCCCAAATATAAGTCGGAAGCCATCACCATACGCTTGTCTTCGTTTTCATTGCCGGTGGTCTCTTTCCATTCCACCGTCACACCGTTACCCTTGCCAGACTCTTCGCTGCCCACGATAAAACGGTTCGCATAAAAGCTGCCGCCGATGACATTGGTGCTGTGTAGCGCAGGATTGGAAGGAAGCGCCTGAATATTCTCCTGTGCCACCATGGAGATTCCCGTAATGGAAGGCAGCGTCACTGCCTGTGCAAAATCCATATCCGGCATCTTCACCCGGATATCGGTCTGGATCACCGATACATAACCGTCGGTATCCGTATAAGTCACCTTCAGGCCGCAGAAGGAAAGTCCGTCGGTGTACAACTGAAAACGTCCGGTAGGAATATCCGTGGTCTCCACTCTCTCCTTGTTGCCCGTCACCGGATCCGTTGTCATTACATATACCTTCAGACTGCCGCTGCTGTCCAGAGCCATCCGGTACACTACTTCCCCGGAGTCATTCAATGTCTCTAGCACCGTCCCCCGCTTTATCTCCGAAGACAGGCTGTTAAACAGCTTGGTCAGATCATAGTTGTTGATATTCATACTTCCTGTCACTGCATAATAATCCTGCATATTCTTCAGGAAATAATATCTCAGTTTGTTCTGCTTCTCCTCTGCGGAGGTTGCCTCATAATTTTTCAGGACCAGTTCATAGGCACTTCCGACAGAAGCGGACACCCGCTCTCCCATAGCCGTCCGGATCTCATCCAGCACAGTCTCTGCAGAGTAAAAATTGTCCTTCGCCTTGAGATTGTTCACCTTCATCTGATAGTTCAGCAGTGACATATACATCAAAACACTGGCTAAAATGCCAATAAAGGCCATGGCAATGATCACAACGACCATTGCTGAGCCCTTATTGTCCGTTCGTCTGTGGAATTGTCTTACCCTTGAAAATATTTTGGGATTTCTTCCGCATATCTTCATTTTTCTCGTCTTCCTTCCGGTATCTTCTCTGTCCTGTGCCTGACGGATCACTCGATCACGGTTCCCGTCATGGTAAGCACAGGGGACTGTACACCGATCGTATCCCTGCTGTACACCTGTACCCGCATGTCATAGATACGGTTGCGTCGCTCCGTCGGTGTCAGACCGCCGTCCGCACCCATAATATCCTTCGCCACGTCTCCGGCAGCATTTCCTGCCGCACCGGACACGCTGAGATCATTGAAAATGTATTCCGTATTGCTGCGGTCTATCAGATTCGTCCGCAGTCTGCAGGCGGAATCAATGCTGGCTCCGGCAGAGGACATCCAGCCCGGCCAGGTCTCCCGCAGTTCAAATGCCGCCTTGTAATTGTTGTTCCAGGAGGAATACGGGTTAAAACCGGTGCTTTCGTCCGTGAAGCTGTCTATTCTCTCCGCTGACGGAGTCTGCTCCACCAGGAACAGATTTGTCTGTACATTCTTCGGGTTATTTACGATCACTTTGTCTACCGCAGAAGTCACCGCACTCTGGGTAGCCTCCACTCTGGGCTGCAGGCACACAATAATATTGGCCAGCTGGGAAATGATCTCCTCTGCATCCACCGGATTCCCGCTCTCCTTCTGTTTCTTAAGTTCCGCTGCTTTGGCTCTTACCGCCTCTTCGTTGGAAAAGATCACATAATCCGTACCGTTCTGGGGGTAGTCTCCGCTGATGCCTGTAAGGATGGCGGAATTGCAATGATAGACTGTGGAGGCCGTCACCAGATACACATCTGTCTCTACGTTCTCTCCATCTCCCAGATCCAGCAAAATGCGGCTGCTGTCTATGGATATTTCGATGGTCTTGGTAGTATTCCTGGCAATCTCCATAACGTCTCTGCCGCCGGAATACGCTTCAAAATAACCGTATGCCTCCTGTGCGGCATCTTCCGATTCGGAATATACCGCATTCAGATTGCCTGCCAGGTTCTGGATATTTACAATATCCTTCTCATTCAGTGCCGTGTAACCGTTAGGATCCAGTGTTACTACCACATCATAGATGCCGGAAGTCGTCTTCTCATCCCGGAAGGTATATTGCCAGATACCATCTTCTGCTGCGCCGTCTCCGTCCACATCCAGAGAGACATCTCTCTGCACATTGTTAGTGAAATCAGTGGGCGTGATCGTCTCATAGGTGTCTGCCATCTCCTCCAGTGTATGTGCCTCGAACTGCTCCATGACATCCTCTGCGATGGCCGTGGCATGCATGGTGTTGCGGGACTTGGCATTGGTTCTGGCAGAAGTCACAAAGCTGTGCAAAAGCGGCACAACGATGATCGACAGGATCACGATGGCAATCAGCAGTTCAATCAGAGAAAAGCCTTCGTTATTCAGTTGTCTTCTCTCCGTGTGCTTCTGCATGTAAGTCGTCCTTCCTGCTTCTGACTAATACCGGTCTCTCCGCACTCCGTGCTCCCGAAACCGGACAACCATTCGCACTCCGGACTATCGTCCTCCCTGCTCATGGTTGTTTGATTTGCTAATCATAGCAGTATCCTGCCTGCAAGCAGTCGTATACTGCTATGATTGCAAATCTATTATTCCACGTTTCCGAAAATAGTGTCTACGCCCATCTGCATATCCGGGATGTAAGGTGAACTGTATACCTTATCGGTTCCCAGCAGATAATAGGTGTTCATGGTCATGTTGCCGGTGAGCATTCCGTCGGTCTCGTTGTAGCTGATGCTGACGCCCTGGATGCTCTCGCGTTCCTGCTGATTGTAAATGTATCTTACCAGTCCCTTAAAATCGTCATAGGTGCAGGAAATGCTGATGCTCAGGGGTACCTCATACATATGGGTATCTGCATAAGCAGTACCGTCCGTAGATACCGGACTTGCTGCCGTCGTTGCGGCAGCTGCTGTGGTATCTGCGGCAGCATCGGCTGCTGCATCCGCAGTCGTCGTTGCCGCATCCGCTGCAGGAGTATACACCACCTCTGCTTCGGAACCGAATGCAATATTTGCCACCTCGGTACGAGTATAATCTTCCAATGTCTTTACCATCATAATGCTGTCTTCCGGTAAGATATCTGCCGGGAAACGGTTCTCAAAATTCGTGATATAGGACTGCATCTTCTCGGTAGCCTCAATGTAGTCCGCCTTGCGCTGGTCTAAGGCTTCCAGCGTTGCCACCTGGGATGATAACGTTACATTCTGTGCCTCAAGGGCATCTGATTTTTCATTAAAACTGGAATATACCAGAAAATAAGTACACACAGCAATAAGAACACCGATCACTGCGATCAAAAGCTGAATTTCACTCTTTTTAACCTTCATCTTCCGCTGCCTCCTACTGTGCTGTCTGGGTGTCGGCCTGTGCCTCACCGCTCTCTTCGGTCTCATCCGTCAGCTCCTTATAGCTTCCGGTAATGGAAAAAGTCACTATGGACGTTCCGGTCTCATCCTTGCTGTCCGTAATATTGCTGATCTCTACATCATCAATGCTCTGCATGTTGCGGATATTCAGAATCGTACGGGCTGCCGCTGCTTTCCCTTCCACCGTCACTGACATGCTGATGCCGGTCTGGTCGGAACTGAAGCTGTTGGTATAGAAGCTGTCCGGCAGGATCTGTTCCAGTTCATTGATGAACTCCACCAGATTCTCATTGGGAGTCTGGGTATAAGCATATAAATATGTGTATTTATCATACTGGGCTTCTGCTGCCAGATAATCGTTGTATACTGCCTGTGCCGGCTGCAGCTCCTGTACCCGGTTCTGCAGATACACATTCTGCGCCACATTTCCCAGATATCTGGTCACAGAGGTGGCTGCCATGGCGATGGACAGGATCACGCCCAACACCAGTACCGCCACACTGACGAAGGTATAGTTCGTGCCGCTGACCACGGTCAGTCCCTTGGACTTCTGGGTGCTCTTGTCGATCAGTCCCACAGGGGCGAGCACCGCACCCAGACAGGAAATATAGGCTGCGGGTCTGGTGGAACGGATGGCCTTGCTCATGCCGATCTTGTCATCCATCTCGGACAGGGTATGTACCTTGCGCTCCAGACAGTTGGTGAACAGCTTGCTCATGCCGCTGAAGCTGCCGCCCAGACCGGTAACATAGGACTTTTCAATGGGATTTTCACTGTTCCTGGAATCATAGAAGTCAATGACACGGCTCACACCCACGATCAGAGGCTCCAGCGAAGCGGTGATCTTCTGTCTCGCTTCCGTGACTTCCACATTACCGGCGTCCTCATCTTCCCAGCGTCCGGCATTTTCTTCCCAGACTTTGTCTCCCGGATGGAGCACTCTGTTCAGACATGTTTTCTTCTGGAAACGTTCTACCGCACTCATGGGATCGTTCACGGCATAGGCTCCGGAAGCGATCATAGTATCAATGGCATCCTGCACACCGTAAGCCACCGTTCTCTGTAATAACACCTTACCGGCGGAAAGCACGGTCACAATGGTGCTGTTCTCATCGATTTTGATGACCATGGTAACTTTTTCGGACTTCTCATCGCGGAGAATCTGGTATAAGCTGTTGCTGCTGTAGTCGAAGCACTCCACCTCCCAACTACACATCTGCGCCAGCTGATAATAGCTGTCTAACAGTGCCTTGGGCACCGCCAGTGCCATGACACGCAGCTTCCCGTTCTCGGTCAGTCCGCCGGCCAGATAATGTCCGATCTCATACTGGGTCAGATCCACCGGGAAATATTCATTGGCGTTGGTCTTCACCAGTGCCTCGATCTTACTCGCCTTAACGTTGGGGATCTGTACCTCACGGCTTGCCACTCTGGTAGAAGAAATGGTAAAGATCACTTTCTTCGTCCGGATGCCGTTTGTCCCCAGTGCATTCACCATGCGGTCTGCGTACTCCTGTGTCGGCTGCAACATACCATCTACCACAATGCCTTCCGGTGTCTCCACCGTCAGTACCTTGTAGACCTTCGGCTTTTTCACCTTGTAGTCCATCTCGCAGATCTTCGTAAAAGAGTTGCCGATCTCAATACTCAATACGCGATTGTTCATTGCCATATTTCTACCCTTCCTCTTCCCGGTATTTATCGTATTTCAAAAGCCTTCCGCCATCGCAGAATCTTTGAAGAACTTTCTGAAATCATGTTCGAAATGCAGATATCTTTTATAAGTAAAAATGCAGATACCACTGTAAGAATTCATTTCCCCAGAGGACAGCGATTGCCACCCCTGCGGAGAGATACGGTCCCATGGCGAGGACATGCCCTTCGCCGCTTACTTTCATACGGATCAGATGGATCACGGAACCGATGATACATCCCAGTAAAAATGCGAAAATAATCAATTTCCAGCCGAGTAACAGTCCGCAGACCGCCATCAGCTTCACATCACCGCCGCCAATGGCTCTGCCACCGGTAGCGTAATACAGAATAAGTAAAAATACACTGACACACAGGAAGCCGATCAAATAGTCCAGCCAGTTTGTATAATGGCAGACGCAATGGATCAGCCCCAGTGTCAGTATAAATAAGTTAAATCCCACAGGGATCTCATATGTTCTGAAATCAATCACACTTAAAGCAAGAAGTGCACTAAACAACAAGCAGTAGACTAGGGAATCCACGCTCATCCCAAATTTCCAGAATACGAGCAGGTACAGCACTCCGTTCAGTGCCTCGATGACGGGGTACTGAGCGGAGATATGTGCCTTGCATTTCCGACATCTGCCTCCCAGCGCCAGGTAGCTGAACAGCGGTACGAGGTCGTACCACTGCAGCTGGTAACCACAGTTCATGCAGTGAGACCTGGTAGTCACAATATTCTCTTTTTTCGGGATACGGTAGATCAACACATTGAGGAAGCTACCGATCACGATTCCATAAAGGAATACGACTATGTAGAGAAGGATTGTTGGAAGCATGTCAGGTGCCTTTCAAAAAACTAAAATGTCTGAGTAATTGCTGCAGCAGTTGAAGAAGTCTTGTAGTTCTGTGCAGTAACTGTAATCATACCATTAGCATCTTTTGAAACTACAATTGTAGGTGCTGTACCTGAGTAAGTATTAGAAGACATTGTGACCGTAGTTCCTACTACTGTACTAAGCTCAGTGGACAAAGCCGTAGCAGGGCTGCTCGGGAAAACATACTGATGAGATGCATTCACATCAAATGACTCGCTTGCGCTGTTAGCAATGGAGCTGTTAATAGTCTCATCAGCCATAGCAATTTTAATGGAATTAGCGATTTCTGCAATTGCCTGATTATCTTTCTGAAGTCTGGAACTCTCTACATACTTCAGATACTGAGGTGCCAATACACCAATCAGAACTGCCATGATAGCAATAACGATAATCAGCTCTACCAGGGAGAAACCTTTGTTTGTTAAGCTCTTCTGTTTCTTGTTCATAATTACATTCTCCTTTTTATGTGTTTTTTAATTTCAGGGTAGTAAGTTTTCCGCCCCATTTTATTAATTATCGTCCTGTCCCTACACAGAACGGATAATCCATTTTACATATTATCCAATGCCTCATACATGGACATCATAGGCATCATACATGCAGCAATTAATCCACCAACCACTACAGCCAATACGACAATAATAATCGGTTCCATAGCAGCCATCAGAGATTGTACTTCCATCTCCACTTCTTCATCATAATAATCTGCCAATTTATCCAACATAGCCTCTGTATTACCGGACTCTTCACCAATCCGAATCATCTGATATACCATCGGAGGAAATAATCCACTCTCTTGTAATGGTCTGGATAGTGGCATACCAATAGTTATTTCTTCCCTAGCATCTTCCAATGCTTCCTTGAAATAAATATTGGTCATAACGTTTGAAACAATATCCACTGCTTCTATTAAAGGAACTCCTGCGCCCATCAGTGTACTTAAAGTTCTTGCCATCATAGAAGAAGCGGATTTAATCGTTAAAGTCTTTAACAATGGTAGATTTAATGCTATTTTTCCAAAAAAATGTTTTCCTAAATCCGTTTTTGCAAATGCTCTTATAACGAATACAATTGCAATAAGCACTGGAATAATAATAAACCAGTAATTAATAATACCATGGCTTAAATTTACATAGAACTGTGTAATCCAAGGTAATTCCGTATCTAACTGAGTAAACATATCCTCATAGGAAGGAATTACCTTAACCAGCATTACAACTGTAACAATTATGGCAACCACACACACTGCAATAGGATAAATCATTGCTTTTTTAACCATTGCCTGTGTCTTATGCGATTTCTCCAACTGTGTAGCCACACGATCCATAGCCGTTTCCAGACTACCGGATGCCTCACCCGCAGCCACCATGTTCACCATGATCCCCGGGAATACCTTCGGGTGCTCTGCCATGGAATCTGCAAGAGTCTCACCCTTTTCCACACTGATGCGGACTTCTTTCAGTGCATCCTGTAATCTCTTGTTCTCTGTCTGTTCGCAGAGCATTTTCAGGGATTCGAGGATGCTGACGCCCGCTTTGGTCATGCTGACGAACTGGCGGCACATGACGCTTAGATCCCTGGCCTTGGGCCATCCGCCGATCTGGATGTCGATGTCTTTCGTCAGGAAGCTCTGTTCTCCCAGATCGATAACGGTCAGCTCCTGCCTTCTCAGTTCTGCCATTGCCAGATCTTTGTTATCCGCTTCCAAACTTCCCTTTACTTCTTTTCCAGCCTTTGTGATGGCTTTGTAGCCATAGGTCGCCATGTGCCTTCCCTCCAATGCGTCTCTATCTTTAACTTTCTCCCCAACCATGTAAGACGGACCCCGGTCCTGAAAAGGTCCAGGTTTTTGAAAAATTTTTATAAATTTTGAGAAATTTCTATAAAATATTGCGGTTTTTATAGAATTATACGTCAAATGATACCTTTACCATCTCGGAGAAGGAGGTGGTGCCATCCAGTACATAGTCCGTGGCACTCATACGCAGGGTATGCATTCCTTCTTTTAATGCTTCTTCTTTTAAGATATCGGCACCCTCCCGCTTGCTGATAATGGTTTTCAGTTTCGGAGTGATCTGCATGATCTCATAGACACCGATACGGCCTTTGAAGCCGGTGTTGTCACATTTGCTGCATCCGCAGGGCTCGTAGATGGTCACATCTTCCTCTTCCCTCATGCCCATGAACTCTTTTTCATCCTTGGTGGCCTGCTTTGGCTTTTTACAAAAAGGACAGAGTCTGCGTACCAGTCGCTGGGCGATAACGCCGATGACGGAATCTGCGATCAGGTAGGATTCGATGCCCATATCCTCCAGACGGGTGATGGTGCTGGCGGAGGAATTGGTATGCAGGGTACTTACCACCAGGTGTCCGGTGATGGACGCCTGTACGGCGATGCTGGCGGTCTCCTGGTCACGGATCTCACCGATCATGATGATATCCGGGTCCTGACGCAGGATGGAACGCAGTGCCGATGCAAAAGTCAAGTCTGCCTTGGTGTTGACCTGTACCTGGTTGATACCGTCAATATTGGCCTCGACAGGATCCTCGACGGTGATGATGTTCACGTCTTCTTTATTCAGTTCGCTCAGTGCGGTATACAGGGTGGTGGACTTACCACTTCCGGTAGGTCCGGTTACCAGGATGATACCGTGAGGATTTTTCAGGATATAGTCAAACTGTTTTAATTCGTAGGGTTTGAAGCCTAACTGGCTCTTGTCGCGGTTCAGTGCACTCTTCGCGGCAAGACGCATTACGACTTTTTCCCCGTATATGGTAGGCAGGATGGATACACGGATATCGTATTCCACACGGTCTACCACCTGGGTGATACGGCCGTCCTGCGGCTTTCTCTTCTCGGAGATATCCATGCCGCCAATGATCTTGATACGGGCGATGATGGCAGACAATACATTGACACCGTATCTCGCTCTCTCATACAATGCACCGTCGATACGGTAACGGACACGGATGATATTTTCCATGGGTTCGATATGGATATCGGATGCACGCTGACGGACGGCTTTTTCGATCATGTCCTTGACCAGCATTACGATGGGGGAGCTGTTGATGTTCTCCTCCGTGGCGATGTCTTCCACCACATCCAGCTTTTTCTCTTTGGCGTAGGCTGCCAGTGCCTCGGTTACTTCCTCCTGACCGAAATATTTATCGATTGCCAGCATGATGCTGCGGGTGGTGGCTACTACGGGCTCTACCTGGAAGTTGGTGATGATGTTGATGTCATCGATGGCATTGTAATCCAGGGGATCCGCCATGGCGACCATGAGAACGTTGAAGTTATTTTCTTTGTAGGCGAAGGGGAAGATCTTGTTCTTCTTCAGGACGTTGACCGGTACCAGATTCAGTACTTCCTTGTCCACATTGACGCTCTGGAGATCGATCATATCCAGATCCAGCTGGCGGCTCAGTGCCTTCGCCAGATCATCCTCCGATACGATGCCTTCATCTACCAGGAATTCTCCCAGCTTCTTGCCCTGACGATTGGGGTTGTCCAGTGCCTGCTGCAGCTGCTCTGCCGTGATCACCCCACTGTTTACCAATAATTCACCTAAACGGACTTTTTTTCTGCCTGTTTCCATAAACTCTCTCACCCATTGCTTTTGTTGATAATTGGAAATATGTGTGAAATTGTAGTATTTTTTGGCTACAACTCACAAATATTTTGTCTCAATACGGAAATATTATAGCATATTTTAGATTTATGTAAATTGTTTTTAGTACTTTTGTTCCAATTTCTGAGAAAAACATTTTTGTTACTTTCTTTCCTGTTACACAGTACAATTATTTCATTTTATTTTGAAAGTTTCTAAATACGCCAATTCTTCGGCGAATTTTCCCAACACTTATTGACTTCACGTATTATACGTATTACCTTAAGAAAGGAGAGATAATCCATGCGTTTTCGCGAATTAGAGCGAATCATCCTTGACGATGGCTGGGTTTTGTCTGATATCAGAGGCGATATTCCTTTGCGAGTTGTTAATTCTATTTTTAAACAGGCTGGACTAAAATAATATGGAACAGCCTTTGAAAGGAGTGATCTTATGAATTATATATATCCAGCTATTTTTTACCCGGAAGCGAATGGGAAATACTCTGTCATTTTTCCCGATCTTAATGATCTTGCCACTTATGGTGACAATCTTGCCGATGCTTTTGCAATGGCTCAAGAGGCATGTGGGCAATACCTGTTCACTTCCCTGAGAGACGGCGATGTTCTTCCTGCTCCTACTGCAATTAATGCAGTGAAATCAGACGATCCCACTGCATTAATAAATCTAATCTGTGTGAATTTGGATAATTATGCCCGGGCCTATGATGACAGGGCCGTCAAAAAGACACTGACTATTCCGGCATGGTTAAACACTGCCTGCGATAATTGCGGTATCAATTATTCCAAAGTTCTAAAGGATGCTCTCATTGCCAAGCTGCAACAAGTGCAAATGTGACCGTATCACAAAGTCACCGCGTATTCACTGTCGTACATTTTCTTCAGATTTTCTACGCTGTTATATTTTTCGCTGATGCAGAATTCCTTGGACCAGGTCATGTAGTAAGCCCAGGGGATTCTGCTTTTTTGCAGGAGATCCACATCGGGAAGGTAGCCCACTTCTGCCAGGGCAGCCACTTTGTCACGGGAGGTGGCTGTCTCCAGCTTCTCGTAGGCATTCGCATAGTCTGTGGCCTGATACTCCGGGAGGTAGACATCCATGGATACTACATCCACGTATTCATCTCCGGGGTAGGCTTTTGGTATATCGCTGTTCCATACCCAGAGAAGGTTGTGCAGGTCTTTCTCACCTGTGTAGTAATCGAACATCAGGTGATACAGGTTTCTCGCCACTTCCGGGCCCTGCGCTCCCCACCAGAACCAGGTACCGTAGGATTCATGGAACGGGCGCCAGAGAATGGGAATCCGCTCTTCCTGAAAGCGCCGCAGGATCTCCGCAATCACATCCATGTCATGATAGAATGCCACTCTCTCTGGGGTTCCCTCTTTCAATACTTCCCTTGCATCAAAATCCGTGTGTTCGGTATAGAAGCTCTTGTCTCTGCCGCCTAAGGGCGAGAACCAGTGGAAGGTGAAGGTGAGAATACCACCATTTCCGGCTTCCCGCTGTTTTCTGGCCCATTGCAATGCCGTCTCCACGGTCCCCTTATTTTCTTCCACTTCCTGGATGCATTCCGGGGAAGCATCTTCATAATTGATATTCGGAGAATACGCCAGTAGTTCAAAACCGCGCAGCTTTGGCTCTTTTCCAGTGACCTGCCGGATATAGGCAATCTCCTCACAGGGGATGGTCTGGGTGTGCTGACCGGTAATGATCTGTTTACCTGCTACGGCATGTAGGTAATGCCATAATTCTACTGTTTCTTTTGTCGCCTTCGGATCTGCTGTTGTCATCTTTTCTTCCTTTTCCATTTTCATCTTCATACCCCGCCCGCAAAAGCAAGAGGGTACAGAGACTTTTATTTTGTCTCTGTACCCTCAGTTTATGACATTCTGTCGCTTATCGCAAGTATTATTCCGGCTTTACCTCATGGTAATCGGCATTTGCTGTAGAACCAGTCTCTTCAGACTTTGTTTCTTTTGCAAATCCCTTAGCCAGCATCTCATTGATGTCCAGTCCGGTAGACTCCTTGATACCATCGGTAACCTGGGTTACAGTGGTCATGATATCGCCTGCCAGCTTGCTGGAATCGCCGCCGAACATCTTGATGGAATCTACGTTCATGTAGCCCTTAGCCACAGCCTCGGCGATCTTGGGCAGCTGTTCGAAGTATACCTTCAGAGTATCTAACTCCATCTGCTGTCTTGCAGCGTCGCCGTACTGTTTCATAGCTTCTGCTTTTTTCAGGATACCGGCTGCCTCTGCCTCTGCCTTCGCCTGGATAGCTTCTGCTTCTGCTTTCCCTTTGGCTGCTACGGCTGCTGCCTCTGCCAGGCCTGCTGCCTTGACTGCCTCTGCCGCCTGCTCCTTGGCAAATCTTTCTGCCTCGGATTTTGCCTTTTCTGCCTCTGCCTGTCTCTGGATCTCGAAGAGTTCGGCCTCCGCTCTCTTCTGTCTCTCATACTGCTCGGCATCTGCCTTCTGCTGTGCTGCGTATTTGTTTGCTTCTGCGGTCTTCTTGACCTCAGCTTCCAGAGCTTTCTCCTTGATGGATACTTCTCTCTCCTTTAATTCCAGTTCCTTCTCCTGACGGGCCAGGTTCGCATTTGCTGTGGTGATCTCCACGGTCTTACGCTGTTCCTCTTCCTGGATCTTATATGCTGCGTCAGCTTCTGCCTTCTTGATATCGGACTCTTTCTTCAGTTCTGCTTTCTTGATGGCCAGTTCGGTCTGCTTCTGGGCAATCTCGGTCTCTGCGATGACCTGTGCATCATTGGCATCCTTCTGTGCCTGTGCTCTGGCGATGGCCACATCTCTGTCTGCCTGTGCCTTTGCTACGGAAGCGTCCTTCTGGATCTGGGACATATTATCCTGTCCCAAAGCAGTGATCAGGTTGTTCTCATCTTCGATCTTCTGAATGTTACAGGACTCGATCCAGATACCTAAAGCGTTCATATCCTTCTGCGCCTTTGCCTGTACCTCATCACCGAAAGTCTTACGGTCATTACACAGTTCCTTCAGGCACTGGGTACCGATGATCTCACGCATGTTACCCTGTAAGGAATCGGTCAGTGCATCGCGGATCTGATCTTCGTTCATGTTCAGGAAGTTCTTCATGGCTGCGTTAGCCATCTCGGTGGTGATTCTCTTGTTCGCATCCGCACCTGCCACGACTTCACCCTTCGCATTTACGGTGACATCTCTCTGGGTCAGGACTCTGACCTTAGCCACAGCGTCGATATCCACACCGATGAAATCCTTGGTGGGGATATAACCGTTGGTCTTGATGTCGATACTGATCTGCTTCAGGATCAGCTCATCCTTCTTCTCCAGAAAAGGAATCTTGATGCCTGCACGACCGATCAGAACCTTAGGTTCTCTCTTGATACCGGAAATGATGTAGGCTTTGTTCGGTGACGCCTTCACATAACCGGATGCCAGGATGGCCAGGATAGCAATGGCCAATACAATAATTGCGATAATACCAATGTTAATTTCCATATGTACTCCCTCATTCTTTCTGCTTTTGTAATATATGAAAAGCTGCTTGTATGGTATGTATTTTACCATACAGGCAGCCTTTTATATAGATAAATTTTCATTCTTTTATGAAAAATAACTGTGCAAAAAGTGCACGATACATCATCTTATTTCTCTGAAAAATCTATAAATGGTAAATTATAGGCATTATACGGCGATGCTGCCGTAATCTGCGAAATAATAGGTCTTAAATACCCTAGCAGCAAGGAAGGAGCATTTTGATTCAGCAATTTTTCTACCATTTCCAAATTCAGACTATCCGGCCATCTGAATTCCGCCATTTCTGTTGCACACACATAGAACGGATCTGATGAATCCTTTTTTCCAATTTCCAGGGTCAGACTGACTCTTGCATTGTTATCAGTTGAACTTCTGTCAATCTGAATTCCCATGTTCACTGCAATCTTTACTTCTTTATCCCAGCTGTTTTCAAAATCTTCGTTGATACAAAATTCCATTTTTGTCAATGATGGATTACTAAACTGAAATGCACTTTCCATATTTCCTCCTATGCAGCCACCAAGCTCATTCCATCACTTGTTGTTTTTTCATATATCGGTGTTTTCTGCGTATCCACTACCATCTGCACCTGATTTTCATTACTGCTGTTTGAATAGAAAAATTCTTCTTTTTGAATATTGATCGTCCATGTAACCTCTATGTTATCCAGACTGCATTGTGGCTTTTCTTCTAAAAAGTTTAAATCCAGATCCTTAATTTCCGCATCATACCCATTATCTCTTTCCGTGATTGTAATATTATTATCAATCCGTTCCAGAACGCTCCTGTTGTATAATAATTCCTCTTCCGTCGGGTGATAAAGCATATACGCAAATCGAATGGCATCGTTGCCATGTAGTACAATGTCTCCAACTCTTTCACCATTCATATATTTTCCCTCCTATTCATATATACTGTCTATGTATTCCATAAATTCATCTTTTTTCTGCATACAATCCAAAAACATTGAAACCGTAATGCCATCCTGGCCCGGTGTATTATAAACCATTTTACGAAAGCCAAGTTTTTCATACCATGTAACCAGATCTTCTCTGGCATCTATCGTAATTACCCGAATTGGCCAGTTAGCTGCCAACATCTTCACACTTTTTATTATTGTCTGAATTGCAGCCGTACCAATCCTATTATGTTGATATTTTTCATCTATTGCTATATAGCGAATATGAACAGCCGATACTTTCCGGTCCTTAATTTCCGGATCATAGTCTGCTATCTCCGGCGGAAAATCATCTAATTCTATCTCTCGGAACATTATCATATAATATCCAAGAACAATCCCCCTGCCACTAATGCTATAACCATATGCCTGCTGTACTATGGTAGGATAATATGAATTTTTCACATATTCATCTATGGATGGAACACCACATGTAAAAGAAGTATTTTCCACTTCTCTCGTGACCTTCCGATATTGTAAGTTTCCCATTTTTGCCCCTTTTAATCGTGCCAGTACACAATCTGACTTTCACTAGTAAAAAATGCCCCAGGAATTTGTTCTACTCATCTTCTGAGAAACTTACATCCTAGAGCATTATTTGACATGACTTTTCTATATCTGTTATATTACATTTCTTTTTTACTACTGTCAACAAAATTTAACCCAGATTTTTCAGATACTCCATAAAGTTCTGCTTGTTCTCCAGTGCCGTGGTGGTGGGTCTTCCGAGATCTTCCCTTGCGCCGATGCCACATTTTACTTCGATAAAGGTCAGGGTCTCTCTCTCTTTTGCAGCGGTCAGTTCCCGGTCCAGTTCCTCATAGGTGGTAACGGATACTGCATGGGGATAGCCACAGGCTTTTGCAATGGAGACTAGATCGATATTTGCTGCCACGGTGGGCATGCCGCCTACGGTCTCATGGGCACCGTTATTGATGACGATGTGTACCATATTTTCAGGTGCCGTACTGCCCAGTACCGCCATGGAACCCATGTGCATCAGCACTGCGCCGTCACCGTCCACGCACCATACCTTCGTCCCGGGCTTCTGTACTGCCACCCCCAGGGCGATACTGCTGCTGTGTCCCATGGAACCTACGGTCAGGAAATCATACTTGTGGCTCTGTCCGTTATGTTCTCTGATCTCGAACAGTTCTCTGCTGGCTTTGCCCGTGGTGCTGACAATGGGATCCTCGCCGGAAGCCTGCACGATGTGGCGGATGATCTCTTCCCGGATCATGGGATTGTCGTTGCGGTACTCCACCTTTTCCTCATAACTGAGGGCACCCTTCCGGATCACGAACGCTACATCCTCACCACGATCCAGCTCCTTGCGGAACTCCTGCATGGCAGCACTTACTTCCTCTTCCGTTGTGTCTTTTCCGATGACAAAATAGCGGATTCCCATATCCTCCAGCAATTTCAGGGTCACTTCACCCTGGTAGATATGCTGGGGTTCGTCGTGGATCCCCGGCTCACCGCGCCAGCCGATGACGAAGATCATGGGGATGGCATAGACTTTATCGTTCAGCAGAGACGCAACAGGGTTGATGATATTGCCTTCTCCGCTGTTCTGCATGTATACTACCGGGACTTTGCCGGTAGCCAGATGATAGCCGGCGGCCAGTGCCGTGCAGTTTCCCTCGTTGGCCGCGATCACATGATGCTTCGGATCGATCCCATAGGTGTGCATCAGGTAATTGCAGAGGGCTTTCAGCTGGGAATCCGGTACCCCGGTATAAAAGTCCGCATTTAAAATTTTCGCAAAGTTTTCTGCTTTCATGTAAGTATTCCTTTCCTGCCCCTGTCAGTTAAATTTCGTCT
>ERZ780207.1205-NODE-1205-length-23185-cov-12.411889_pt1 | contig 23185 bp, 19 predicted proteins | sample MGYA00510977_ERZ780207 | MGnify/ENA primary metagenome ERZ780207 (study PRJEB29588, sample SAMEA2151383) | human gut metagenome | biome: human gut; feature: human-associated habitat; material: faeces | place: Denmark | collected 2008/2010 ... | reverse complement strand
TTGGCTTTTGTTTTGTTGCCGTATCGCGTCGACTTGTATATAATACCATGTGACCCGCATTATGTCAACACCTTTTTTGTTACTTTTTTAAGATTTTTTGTGAAACACTAGGATTCGTGGAAAAAGAAGCATGCTTGATTATCGCCTTTATTGGCATTAAAATTTCTTCAAAAAATCTCAAAAAAAGTAGGATTTTCAGCTGTTTTTTCCATAAAAGCCGCTGAAAATCAGCAAATTTTTTCTTTGTTCCGCAGATTTTTTCTTAAATTATTGCTTGTTTTTCTTTCCGGCTTCATTATCCGCACGCTGCCGATTCATCACATATTCTTCCGGAGCATGCTTTTACATACTTTCCTTTAAAATAAATACGCTGAGTTTTCAATAATTCTATGACAAAGTTGTCTGAAAATGCTATAATAAGATGACTTCTATTTGCAGCCTTTGGTATTGGCTGCGCAGTCAATATAATGAAGAAGAGGTAGAAAATGTTTAAAGTACTAAAATTCATTGTCATCAGTGTTGTTTGCCTCATTATAATGGGAGCATCAGTGCTTTATGGCTTCTCCAGTCTTTTTGCACCTCCTAATATGGATGAAACACTGATTCCGGACGCTGCTTCACAGTTCTATGATATCAATGGTAACGCAATCTATACTACGCTTTCGGAAGAACGCAGAATACCTGTTACTATTGATAAGATTCCTAAGCATGTGCAGCGTGCCTTTATTGCTATTGAAGATAATCGCTTCTATGAACACGGCGGTATTGACTACCGCGGTACTGCACGTGCTCTGCTTTCTACATTAAGCGGTCACGAAGTACAGGGTGGCAGTACCATTACCCAGCAGCTGGCAAAGAATGCTTTCCTTACCCAGGAACGTTCCATCATCCGTAAAATTAAGGAAGCTTTTATCGCTAAGGAGCTTGAGCACAAATATACTAAGGATGAAATCCTCACTATGTATCTGAACCAGATTTACTTCGGTCAGGGTGCATACGGTATTGAAAGTGCTTCTATGTATTACTTCAATAAGCATGTTCAGAATCTGGATATCGCTGAAGCTGCTACTCTGGCAGCTATCCCCAAAAGCCCTAACTATTTTAATCCTTTCGAAAATCCGCAGGAAAGTAAAAAACGTCAGGAGCTTGTTATCGACCAGATGGTTAAATACGGTTTTATCTCTGCTGCCGACGGTAATGCTGCCAAAGCAGAAAAGCTTGTCTTCAGCACAACACATAAAACCAATTCCGATCCTCGCTCCTATTTCTTCGATATGATTACCCAAAAGGTTATCGAAGAGGTTGGTGCAGATGCTCTCTATAAGGGCGGTCTTAAGATTTACACCACTTTAGACCCGGATATGCAGAAAGCTGCAGAAAATGCCATGAAGCATCTGCCGGGCTATTATACAGACGGCAAGAAGCTGACTCAGCCGCAAATGGCTCTGGTTGCAGTTGACCCGCATAACGGTTACGTTAAAGCTATGATCGGCGGCCGCGGCCAGGATAAATTCAACCGTGCTACTCTTGCAGTACGTCAGCCCGGTTCTGCCTTCAAGCCTTTTGTCTACCTGACTGCAATGCAGAACGGTTATTCTCCGGCCAGCGTTATTGAAGATAAGGAAGAAGAATTCTCTCCCGGCTGGAAGCCGCAGAACTCCGACAGAGCATGGCATGGTAAGGTAAGCCTGCGTACTGCTCTGGTACGTTCTATTAACGTGCCTACCGTTAAGCTGGCCCAAGAGGTTGGTGTAAGCAAAATTATCAGCAATGCCGAAAAAATGGGTATTACTACTCTGGTTGATTCCGGCGCCTACAGCGATGCAAACCTCGCTATGGCACTCGGCGGTCTCAGCAAGGGCGTTAATCCCCTGGAAATGGCTGCAGCCTACGGCGTTCTGGCAAGCAATGGTATGTATTGCAAGCCTATTGCTCTGCTGAAGATTGTTGACCGTGAGGGTAAGGTTCTGTACGAAGCTAAGCCTGAACCCAAACGTGTTATTGATGCCGAAGCAGCATACCTGACTACTAATATGCTGCAGGATGTTCTTATCAGCGGCACTGCAGGCGGCATGGGAATCGGCCGTCCGGCAGCAGGTAAAACCGGTACTACCGATACCTACATCGATGCCTGGTTTGTTGGTTACACTCCCGACCTCAGTACTGCTGTATGGGTTGGCGATGACAACAATAAATCCATGAACCGCATGTACGGCAGCGGCGCTCCGCTTTCTATCTGGCATGATTTCATGGTCAACGCTCTGGCCTCCACTCCGCGCACCGGCTTCAGCAATCCTGGCGTAGCAGTTCCGCCGGAACCTGAAATCAAGCAGGATGACAAGGACAAAGATAAAGACAAGGATAAAGATAAGGACAAAGACAAACAGGCTCCCGCTACGGTAACAACCGAAGGCAATGCCAACCAGGCACCTGTAGTAAGCAGCCAGCCAACTAAAAAGAAACGCAGCATGAAGGACCGCGTTAACGAAATCATGGGCAAGCCTGTTGTCAGCAACCAGCCTACTCCTCGTAACTAATTCACTTTTATGGTGGTCACCAAGTGTGGCCACCATTTTTTATTTTCAAACTTTCCGTATATTGTATACATGAATACAGATTTATGCTATAATAATTACAGCTATAAATCAGCTTTAATTAACTAACTATACTAATAAAAGGAGTACTGCCATGGAGACGAAACCCGTAAAAATAGTTGAAACCGTCCTGCGTGACGGCCACCAGTCTCTTGCTGCCACCAGAATGCGCATCAGCGACATGCTGCCGGCACTGGAACAGCTGGATAATGCCGGCTACTATGCTTTAGAGGCTTGGGGCGGCGCCACCTTTGACTCCTGCCTGCGCTTCCTTAACGAGGATCCCTGGCAACGTCTGCGCACGCTTAAAAAGCATCTGCGCAAAACCCCGATTCAAATGCTGCTGCGCGGTCAGAACATTTTGGGCTATAACCATTATGCCGATGATGTTGTACGCGAATTTGTAAACCGCTCTGTTGACAACGGCGTATCTATTATCCGTATTTTCGATGCTCTTAACGATACCCGCAACCTGGAATGCGCAATGCGTGCCGCTAAAGAAGCAGGCGCACACGTTCAGGGCTGTATTGTATATACCATCAGTCCCTACCATCAGGACAAGGACTTTGTTCAATTAGGTAAGGAACTGGCGCAGATGGGCGCAGATTCCATCTGCATTAAGGATATGGCAGGCCTGCTGCGTCCCTACGCTGCCGAAAGCCTTATCCGCAGCCTGAAGGCGGAGCTTGACCTGCCTATCGACCTGCACACACACTTCACCAGCGGTATGGGCGATATGACCTACCTGAAGGCTGTTGAAGCCGGTGCGGACATGATTGATACCGCACTTTCTCCGTTCTCCGAATCTACCAGCCAGCCCTGCACCGAATCTCTGGTAGCAACGTTGGAGGGCACTCCCTACGATACAGGCCTCAAGCTTGCAGAGCTCAACAGCTTGGCAGATTATTTCAAGGATGTACGCAAGAACCTTATCCATGATTTCAACCTGAACGCCAACATCCCCATCGATCCCAAGGTGCTCACCTTCCAGATTCCGGGCGGTATGCTTTCCAACCTGCTGAGCCAGATGAAGGAAATGGGCGTTGCCGACAAATATCCGCAGCTGCTTGAGGAAATGCCGCGCGTGCGTGCCGAGCTCGGTTATCCGCCGCTGGTTACTCCTACAAGCCAGATTGTAGGCTCTATGTCCGTATTGAACGTTGCTCTCGGACGCTATAAGATGATTCCCCGCGAGGTTAAAGATTTAATCCTTGGCAAATACGGCCGTACTCCGGGACCGATTGACCCTGAGGTTAAACGCCTGGCCATCGGTGACGCACCGCAAATCGACCACCGTCCTGCCGACGATATTCCGCCGCAAATGAAAAAGCTGCGCGAAAAGCTGGCTGAGGAAGGCTTCCCCAACGCACCGATTGAAGACGTTTTAAGCTATGCCTCCTTCCCTGAGGTAACTCTTAACTTCCTGCGTCACAGCAACATCGGTATGAAATTCCACGATTTATAAGCACAACGCTAAAGAGCACGCTGAGAAATCAATCTCAGCGTGCTCTCTTTTTATGCAGATATTATTTTACATCCTCCAGGTGTTCTTCCTGAAGCTCCTCGTGAATCTTTTCCGGCTCATGCAAAAGCTGGATACCGACACGCACAATACGCATCTTGTCAATCTCCTCTACCGTAAAGGCTGCAGCAGGTGTCTGCACATTCTGCCCCACCTTAGGCGGATAATCAAGCTGAGAGTAAACCCAGCCGCCTATAGTATCACAGTTTTCGGTATCTAGGGCCAGCTCGAAGGTATCGTTAACATCCTCCAACAGCATTTTGCCGTCGACAGAATAGGTTTTGCTGCCCTTTTCTTCTACCTCCGGACGCTCCTCGTCAAACTCATCTTGAATTTCGCCTACGATTTCCTCCAAGATATCCTCAACGGTAACCATACCTGCGGTACCGCCGTACTCGTCAACCAGGATTGCCAGCTGGCTGCGATGCTTCTGCAGAATGCGCAGCAGCTTGCTGATAGGCAGAGATTCAGGCACCAGCAGCACCTTACGCGCCAGACTGCGCAAATCAGGACGCTCGCCGGCATTTAAGCTGCGCAGCAAATCCTTGATATGCAAAAAGCCGATAATGTGATCCTTGTCCTCATCACAGATAGGATAACGCGTCATACGCTCCTCCAGCGCCGTCTTGATATTATCCTCCCAGGAATCCTCCAGATACAGGCAGATCATATCGGTACGCGGCACCATGATATCGCTGGCACGACGGTCGGAAAAGTCAAAGACATTGTCCAGATAAGTAAGCTCTGTTTTATCAATATAGCCATGCTTATGGCTTTCTTCCATCAGTATGCGGATTTCGTCCTCATTGTGTGCCTCTTCTGCTTCGCTTGCAGCCTCAACGCCCAATTTATGCAGTACCCAGTTGGCAACGTGATTGAGGAACCATACTGCCGGATACATCAGCTTATCAAACAGAATCAGCGGAGCTGCCACAAACAGAACAATCTGCTCTGTCTTTTGAATAGACAATGATTTAGGCACCAGCTCGCCTAAAACAATATGCAAAGCAGTGATAACACCAAAGCCGACAACAAAGGCTATTGTATGCTCAACTTGCGGCGGCAGCTGCAGCAGATTAAATACAGGATGCATCAGCTTAGCCACTGTCGGTTCACCGATCCAGCCTAAGCCCAGCGAAGCAATAGTTATACCAAGCTGCGTAACCGAAAGATAGGCATCAAGATGCTCCGTTACCTGCTTAGCGCTTTCTGCCCTAGTATTGCCTTCTTTAATCAGCGCATCAAGACGCGAAGGACGCACCTTGACAATAGAAAACTCCGAAGCAACGAAAAAGCCGTTCAGCGCCACCAAAAATAAAATCGCTATAACATTAAACAAACATATGAGATAGTCCAAAAATCTCTGTAATCCTGCAGATTGCAGAAAAACAGTTTCACCTCCGTAAAATATATAATATTAACAGTATTGTACCATACATAGGCGATAAAGCAAAATATTTTTTTGTAAAATTTGTAGCAAAAAAGCCGCCGTATCAGCAAAAATTCACATGATACGACGGCTTTAAGTATTTATTTTATGTCAGCTACAACTTTATGCAAAGACGATGCCTTATACTCAATCTTTAACTGCTTCAGCGCAGCGTTTGCACAGAGTCGGATGCTCAGCGTCCTGACCAACCTCGTCACTGTAAATCCAGCAACGCTCGCACTTGTGGCCTTCGGCAGCAGCAACGGTAACCTTCAGGTCCTCGCGGCCGGTTGCTTCGGCACCTTCGGCAGCGCCTTCAACAATAATAGCCTGAGAAACAATCAGCAGAGTTGCCAGGTCTTTTTCTACGGATTTCAGGATAGCAAGAGCTTCGCCTTCGGCGTGCAGCTCAACCTTAGCGTCCAGGGAGTGACCGATTTGTTTGTTACGACGAGCCAGCTCCAGCACCTTGGTGATTTCGCTGCGAATTTCAATGAAGTTATCCCATTTAGTTTCCAGCTCTTCGTTGATGTATTCTTCCTTAACTTCCGGCCAGGGCAGCATTTGTACGGATTCCGGAGCATTAGCAGGTTTCTTCATGAACTGCCATACTTCTTCCATAGTGAAGCTCAGTACCGGGGACAGCATAACGATGAGGTCCATGAGGATTTCATGCATAGCGGTTTGTGCACTGCGACGCTCTTTGCTGTCAGCCTTGTAAGCATACAGGCGGTCTTTGAGGATATCCAGATAGAAGCTGGACATTTCAACGGTGCAGAAGTTGTGGATTGCATGATACAGTACATGGAAATCATAGCTTTCGTAAGCAGCGGTAACTTCCTTCTTCAGCAGCTGCAGATGCATCAGAGCCCATTGGTCAAGCTCCAGCATTTCGTTGAACGGAACTGCATCTGTTTCGTAGTTGAAATCGTTGGTGTTGCCCAGGATGTAACGGATGGTGTTACGGATTTTGCGGTATACCTCAGCCAGCTGCTTCAGGATTTTCGGGGAGATACGGATATCTGCCTTGTAATCGGAGGAAGCAGTCCACAGGCGGATGATATCAGCGCCATATTGTTTGATTACGTCCTGCGGAACGATAACGTTACCTACGGATTTAGACATCTTGCGGCCATCGCCGTCAACTACATAACCATGAGTCAGTACGGATTCGTACGGAGCACGGCCTGCAACAGCAACGGAAGTCAGCAGAGAGGACTGGAACCAGCCACGATGCTGGTCACTGCCTTCGAGGTACATAGCAACCGGCCAGGACAGCTCCGGACGTTTTGCGGCAACAGCCATGTGAGAGGAACCGCTGTCGAACCATACGTCCATGATATCGCTTTCCTTATGGAAGTGCTTACCGCCGCATTTCGGGCAGACAGTGCCTTCCGGCAGCAGCTCTTCTGCAGTGTGAGCCCACCATGCATCACTGCCTTCTTTTTCGAACCAGTTGGCAACGGAATCGATGGTAGCTTCGTTGATCAGATGCTCGCCGCAGTTATCGCAGTAGAATACCGGGATAGGAACGCCCCATACGCGCTGACGGCTGATGCACCAGTCGTGACGGTCGCTTACCATGTTGTGGATACGTTGTTGGCCCCAGGAAGGAATCCACTGTACATCGTCGATAGATTTCAGTGCTTCATCACGGAAGCCGTCGATAGAAGCGAACCATTGAGAGGTTGCGCGGAAAATAATCGGGTTTTTGCAGCGCCAGCAGTGTGCGTATTGGTGCTTAATGGTTTCTTTGCCCAGCAAGCAGTTCAGCTCAGCCAGATATTTCAGTACCGGGATATTAGCGTCGAATACAAACATGCCCTTGAAGCGTTCGCCAGCTTCTTCGGTCAGCTTGCCTTGGGAATCAACCGGGCAGAGAATCGGCAGCTTGTATTTCAGGCCGGTTTCAAAGTCGACATCGCCATGACCGGGAGCGGTATGTACGCAACCGGTACCGGCTTCGGTAGTTACATAGTCAGCCATAACTACGAGAGAGCGGCGGTTGTTGTATTCAGGGAACGGATGCACGCATTCAGCGAATTCCATATCTTTACCAAGAGTAGTGCCGAGGATATTGCTGAGGTCCTTATGGCAGACAGCGCCAACCTGAGCCAGCAGGTCTTTAGCCATAAAGAGAACTTCGCCTTCGCATTCAACCCAAGCATATTCCAGAGCAGGGTTCAGAGCAACAGCAACGTTGGCAGGCATGGTCCACGGGGTGGTGGTCCAAATTACCATGTAAGCTTTTTTGCCTTTAGCAGCTTCCGGAGTTTGGCCGTTGTCTTTTACCAGCGGCATTTTTACGAAGATAGTCGGAGTTTTTTGTTCGCCGTATTCGATTTCTGCTTCAGCCAGAGCGGTTTCGCAGTGCGGGCACCAGTAAACGGTCTTTTTGCCTTTGTAGATATAGCCTTTGTTAGCCATAGTACCGAATACACGGATTTGCTCAGCTTCAAAGCTGTGATGCAGAGTGATGTACGGGTTTTCCCAATCACCCAGAACGCCCAGACGTTTGAAGTCTTCGCGTTGAATATCAACCCATTGCAGAGCGAAGTCGTGGCATTTGCGGCGCAGAGTCAGCGGATCCAGCTCATTGCGGTTCAGGCCCAGCTCTTTGATAGCAGCGTGCTCAATCGGCATGCCGTGAGTATCCCAGCCGGGAACATACGGGGTATCGAAGCCGCGAGCATATTTGTATTTCATAATGATATCTTTTAAGATTTTGTTCAGGGCATGACCCATGTGGATTTTGCCGTTTGCATACGGAGGGCCGTCATGCAGAACAAATTTCTTGTGGCCTGCATGCAGAGCCTGCTTTTTGCCATAAATATCGTTTTCTTCCCAGAATTTCAGAAAATCAGGTTCGCGTTGCGGCAGACCGGCACGCATAGGGAACTCTGTTTCGGGCAGATTCAGTGTTTTACCATAGTCCATTACTAATAACCTCCAATTTTATTAAACAAAAAAATATAGCAATAATAAAAAAAGCTTCGTCCCTCAGATAAGGGACGAAGCTGTAGACTAACAACGATTAATACGCATGCGTATCATGCATCATTAACAAAACGTGTACTCCGTGGTACCACCCTCATGACGACAGCCTTTGCCGCACGCCACTCGTGTGCGCAATATCGGGCGCTCCCGTATGCAGCTACTCAGGTTCGCCGCATCCGCTCCAAAGTGATTTTCACCTGCTTTACTTCGTCCGGGCTTGCACCATCCCCCGGCTCGCTTAACCTGCGCCGCAAGCTACTGTCTTTTTCATCGCGTTAGCAAATATCAATAAACGCTAATATTATACATTAGCTGTAGCAAGAAGTCAATGAGTTTTTCTTGCTTCTCAAATTTACTCTTTAGTAGACATTTTTTCTATATCCGTAAAATCAATATAGAGTTTTTTATTCTTATATCCGTAAGAAGTTGTCAAATCTACTATTTTTTTACTATAATCACCACTAACCAGCTTGCCGGAAAAAACTACAACGTCGCCACTTTTCAAAGGCATAATCTTTTTATAAAGCTCGCTGTCGGCAGGGATTAACATTTCATCTGCGGCATATCTTTTTGTTTCAACAGCATATTCCGCTTCAGGAAAATCACAGCTTAGCCTTACATAAGCAGCCATACCTGAGTTTACCGATTCAATTCTATCAACCTTGGCACACCATTTTTTCACATAACCGTCTTTAAAAAATTCATTGAATTCCTTTTCGTATGATTTATTGAATTCCGCTTTCTCAAGCTCTGTCATGGATTTTTTCTCGTTTTGATTATAGCGGGCCTGTATTTCATTGAACTTTTTCTGGCTGGGAATACTTTCAGCAACTACACTATCAGTAATTTTAACAAATGAATTATCTGATTTTCCGATATGTAAGCTACTTCCTAAAGCTGTAATAAAAGTCAGCAAAATTATTAAAAGAAAAATACCAACTATCGCTTTGGCAAAAACTCCGTGATACCGCCACAGCAAATATAATCCTACCGGCCAGAAGATAAAAAGCATTAAAACAGCAAACCAGCCCTGTTCCCAAAATTTACTTTCCCGCTTTACCTCAGTTGCTTCTTCACGAACAGCTCTCCCACAACCGGAACAATAGTTGGCGTTATCAGGTATCGTTTGTCCACAGTACTTGCATTGCATAACAATCCGCTCCTCATAATCCATGTATATGTTATTACAACAACATAAAATCCTAAAAACAAGCTAATGATACGCTCTCAGCTCTTTGCCTCTAATCACCTTTATCTTAACATTCTTTAGGATAATTAGCAACAATACTTCAGTTCTCCCCCCCCCACGCCCATACTTATGGGTACAGTATATACAGTATAAAATTCCCCCTATACCACACGCTCTACTTCTACCGTACTTTACGTCTATCCTTTAGGTAGTACTCTAAAGAACAAGGTAACTACTAGCTTATGCTAGTAGCTTTTATCAACGCAGAAGAAAAAGCGAGAAAGAAAACCAACAAAAGAAAGAACGAAAAAGAAGATTCACTCTTATACTCGGGAAAACCGAAGCAAAATTATTACACTGTTTAAGAAAAAATTTTAAAATTTATTTTTTCAGGTGTAATAATTTTCATCGCGAAAAGACGAGTAATAGAGTGAGAACACAAAAACAACCGCTTAAGCGCTTTTCCCCAAGCACCCAAGCGGTCATTCACAGCCTTATTCACTTCTCGTACTTAAACTCAAACACGCCAAAGCCCTTTCCCTGCGTCAGATGACTAACGTCATTCAAGCGGAAAACAGCGTGCTCATGCCATTTGTTAATCCCCAGAACAGTTACGCTGGCAGGCTGCACATCAACCGAAAAGTTAAACGCCGCCACCTGCTGCATATCCATTCCCAACCAACGGAAAATAATATTCTGAATCGTGCCCTTATGCGCAACAATCAGCAGATTTTCCTTGTCGACATCCGCACAATGCCACAAGCCGTGTACATTACGGCGATAAAATTCATTGCGCGTTTCACCGCCGGGATAGTTGCGGTGATCCAGCTCCTGCTCGGAAGCCGGCTTGCAAAAATGCTTCTTAGCCTCTTCCTCGGTCATGCCGGCAGCAATGCCGTTATTCTTTTCCCTCAGGAATCGGCAATGCTCTATTTCGCCCTTAAAGCCAAGCTCCTCGGCAATAATCTGCGCCGATGCGGAAGCACGCTGCAAATCACTTGCCAGAATCCGCAGCTTGCAATTACGTCCGGCAAAATCCTTCGCCAGCTTTACCGCAGCAGCCTTTATCTGCGCCCTTCCCTTTTCGGTCAGCTGCGAATCCGTCCAGCCGCCGGTCAATCTTTGCGTATGATGCGTTGCTTCACCATGCCTCACTAAGATAATCATCATTCATCCTCCGACTATTCTTCGTTATGACTGGCATAGTTTTTGAGCAGCTCAACCTGCGTTTCCAACAGATGCAGCATATTTTTTCGATGCAGCGCCGCCTTTTTCACCTGCTCGTTATAAGCCTGTTCGGCCATAGCAGCCTTGGCATCAGCCTCAAAAATAATTTTACGGCTGCGTTCCTCTGCATCCCCCACCAGTTTACGATATTTAGTATTTGCATCCAGCATCATTCTGCCGGCTTCGCTGCGAGCATCCTCCAGCAGCTTGTTAGCCTCGCTGGCAGCACTGTTAGCGCGTTTTTTGCAGACATCCTCGGTAGTAACACGCAGCTTTTCTGCATCTACCTCAGCACTGCTGCGCAGCTTATCTGCATAAGCCTTAGCCTCTTCGCGCAGCTTGTTGCATTCAGCCATCGCTGCCTGCAGCATGTTATCGGTTTTGTTCTTTGTCTGATTATACAAATCCTCAGCATGCGCCATGGTATCATCATGTAGCTTTTGCGCCGCAGCCTTCGCTTCTCTCAGCTGCTGCTCGCACTTCACTGCAGTTTCCTTCTCCAGCAGCGCCGCCTTCTTTTCACTGGCGTTCTTTACCTCGTCAGCAGTTTCCTGCGCTACAGCCAGTGTACTCTGCATGGTAGCCTCCATCTGCTGATAATATTCCAGCTTGGAGCTGACGCGCTCGATAGTTTCCTTCTGCTCCAGGTTATCCAGATAAAGGTATTCGTATTCCTTAATCAGCTTAGCAAGAAACTTGTCTACCTCTTCTACCTCATAGCCACGAAAACCCTTGGTAAAAGTTTTTTTCTTTAAATCCTCCGGATTAAGCATGGTTTATCCTCCTAGATATAACGCTTCAGCGTTACGCTGATGCGTCCTTTTTTAGTAGTGCCGCGGATTTCCTCAATCTCTACTCGTCCACGGCCGCGGAAGGAAATTACATCGCCCTCGTTCACCGGCTGTGCCGCCTTCTTGGCCTCTTTCCAGTTTACCTTGACATTCAGGCTTTTGATTTCATCCGCCATACGGCTGCGGCTTACGCCATAGCCTGCCGCTGCCACGGCATCAAGGCGCAAATCAGCGACTGTCGCGTTAATCAGCTTAACCTTTTCTTCCTTCTGCAGCAATTCCTCGCGGGGAATTTCCGTAAGCGTTACCGGCGCAGAACCGATCTGCGTCAGATTACCGGTAAGATAATTTACCAGCGATTTTTCTACTACGAACTGCGCTCCCTCAGGCACAAAAACAATATCACCCAAGGCCTCACGCTTGCAGCCCGTGCCCATAAACGCACCGAGAATATCGCGATGCGACAAATCATAATAGCGCTTATCCCAAGCCGCCAGAAAATAGGCCATGCCGAAATCCGGCTGACCGTAAAAATCATCGGCAACAAAGGCAGCCTTCACCCTTTCGGCATTACTGAAGCCGCCGTCGCTTTCCAGACGCACATTTTCGTAGTTCGCCGCAATAATTTCCGCAACGTTATAGGCATGAGGATCAAGAAACTCGCTCACACGGAACTTGCGCGATTTATTGGCGCCCTCGGCCAAATCCAGCAGCTTGGCCGCCAGCTGTTCGTCACCGCCGGCTTTAAAGTAACGCAGAATTTTTTCTCTGTCTGCCATAAATTATTTCCCCTGTAATTCCTTATCTCTTTGCAGCACTGCCTGCACCGCATCATAAAAAGCACCGCGCACGCCATGATTTTCCAATGCATGGATACCGGCAATAGTCGTGCCGCCGGGGCTTGTTACCTGGTCGCGCAGCTGTGCCGGATGCAGGCCGCTTTCTACGCACAGCTTGCCGCTGCCTGCCATTGTCTGTGCTGCCAGCTTAATAGCCAGCGCACGCGGCAAACCGGCACGCACGCCTGCATCAGCCAGTGCATCGATAATCACAAAGCAATAGCCCGGTCCGCAGCCGGAAATAGCGGTAATCGCCTGTAATGCTTTCTCATCTACAAATTCTATTTCGCCGCAGCTGCTGAAAATTGCTGCCGCAGTCTGCTTCATAGGCTCGGTTACAGCCTCATCGCAGCAGATGGCAGTCATACCGGCGCCTGCTGCTAGCGGAGTGTTCGGCATCGTGCGGATTACCGGGAACCCCGGAGCATAGGCATGCAGCTGTTCCAATGTAACACTGCCCATGATAGAAAGTACCCAGGCATCCTTTTTCATCGCAGCCATCAGCTCGGGCACCAGTGCCACCGGTGCTACCTGAGGCTTAACGGCAAAGATTACCAGGTCAGCATCCTTTACTGCCTCTTTATTATCCGTAGTAACATTTACGCCAAAGGCTTCATGCAGACTGCGCGCATGTGCCTCAGTCGGCTCGCCTACGGTAATCATCTCCGGCGCAATCAGGCCGCCGCCGATAATTCCCTTAATAATGGCTTTGGCCATAGCGCCGCCGCCGATAAATGCAATTTTCTTTACTGCTATTTGTCCCATGGATTATTTCCCCTCTCGTCAAGCTCGTGCTCTTCGCCCGCATCTATATCTACGTTTTTCGGGGCGCAGATAACAATATTGCGTCCCAGCTTTTTCATGCTGCCGCCGATAGCATAAACAGTACCGCTGATAAAATCGGTCATACGCTTGGCAACAACATTATCTGTCTTATCATAATTAACAACTACAGCCTGATTATCGCGCAGATAATCGGCAATCTTAGGAGAATCGTTGAAATCGACAGGCTCCAGCAGCACAACCGTCATCAGCTTGTCGGCAATAGGCAGGTTAATGGTTTTACTGCCCATTTTTTCATTTTTTGCCGGTTCAGGCGTTGCTGCCGAACTTTTAAAGTTCAAAATGGATTTGCGTTCACGCTTAGGCTCCTCTGCCGGTACCGAAGCGGCAGGCTCCTTGCTGCCGAAGAAACGCTTCTTGGGTTTAGCCGGCTCCTGCTCGGTCTTAGCAGGCTTCTGCTCAACTTCTTCTTCGATGATTTCTTCCTCGTCATAAAGACTTAATGCATTCATGATTTTATCAATAATATTCATCACGTCACCAACCTTATCTATGTCTTAAAATTTCAGGCTATAATCACGCTGGCCGAACAAGGCTGTGCCTACACGCACAATATTGGCACCTTCTTCTATCGCAACTGTATAATCATTGCTCATACCCATAGACAGAATATCTGCCTGCGGATACTGCTGCTTTAAGCGGGCGAACGCACGGTAGCCTGCCGCAAATACAGGTCTTGTCTGCTCGATATCTTCGCATTTCTGGGCAATAACCATCAGTCCGCGCAGACGCACATGCTTGTATTCGGGCAGCTTCGGCAGCAGCGCCAGATAATCTTCCTTATCTAAGCCAGACTTTTGCTCCTCATGGGCAATATTCAGCTGCAAAAGGATATCCTGCACCTTACCGATGCGTTCCGCCTCCTTATCAATCGCAGCCAGCAAATGCTCACTGTCAACCGATTCGATAAGGTCAAACAAAGCAACAGCCTGACGCGCCTTATTCGTCTGCAGATGTCCGATAAGGTGCCAGTAGCCGTGTTTGCCCAAGGCCTCCTGCTTATGCTTGGCCTCCTGCACGCGGTTTTCGCCTACGTTGGCAATGCCCAAGGCTTCGATATTTGTAATAATTTCCGGCGGATGATTTTTCGTCACCGCCACCAGCGTTACATTATCTCCTGTGAGCAGGTCTTTATTTTTACGCTTGTCCAAAGCAGACGCTATCTGCTCCTGAACCTGCTTTAAATTATCAGCTAACAATGTATTTGCCCCCCAATTCTCAGCAAAATGATTTGTGGCAAAGATTCTGCTTTTTATTATGCTTTAAAAGCTCTTTATCTTTATATTTTAGCATACGTGTAAACCATTGTCACGAATAAAAACAACAAAGAGCTGCCGCACAAAAGTGCAGCAGCTCTCAATAAATTTATCTTCGTTATGATAGCTATTAGTATAACAGCTTGTTGGCAATAACCAAACGTTGGATTTGGTTGGTACCTTCGTAGATTTGCATGATTTTAGCATCACGCATCATCTTCTCTACGGGGTATTCTTTAGTGTAACCGTAGCCGCCCATTACCTGAACAGCGTCGGTGGTTACCTGCATAGCGGTATCGGCAGCATAGCATTTAGCCATAGCAGCCTCTTTGGAGAATTCCATGCCCTGATCACGCATCCAGCAAGCCTTTTGAACCATGAGGCGAGCGGTTTCAACCTTCATAGCCATGTCAGCCAGCATGCCTTGAACCATTTGGAAGGAAGCAATCGGTTGGCCGAACTGACGGCGCTCTTTAGCATATTTAACAGCGCAATCCAGAGCAGCCTGAGCGATACCTACGGAAACAGCGCCAACGAACGGACGAGCGCTGTCTAAGGTATTCATAGCAATACGGAAGCCTTCGCCTTCGCGGCCTACGCGATAGGACTCAGGAATAACAACGTCTTGCAGAACCAGCTCGGTAGTATTGGAAGGACGGATGCCCATTTTGTTTTCTTTCTTGCCAACGGAAAAGCCCGGAGTGTCTTTCGGAACGATGAAAGCAGTCAAACCACGGATACCGCCGGTTTTACGAGTGTTAGCGAATACCAGAAAAATTTCTGCCAGACCACCGTTAGTGATGAACATTTTGGTACCGTTCAGAGTGTAGGTACCCTCTTCCTTGTTGTGTACAGCACGGGTAGAAACACCGCCTGCATCACTGCCTGCACCGGGTTCGGTCAGAGCGAAAGCAGCCAGACCGCCGTTGTTCAGGATATCGCAATACATTTTCTTTTGCTCATCGGTGCCTGCCAGCAGAACAGGTACAGTTGCCAGGCTGTTGGCAGCCAGAGAGGTTGCAACACCTGCGCAGCCTTTGCCCAGCTCTTCATAAATGGTAGCAACAGAAATGCTGTCCAAGCCGGGGCCATCTAATTCTTCCGGAACAATAACGTTCAGCAAGCCCATTTCGTTAGCCTTGTCAATCAGGCCGTCACGCATATGGTTTTCTGCATCCATTTCAGCAGCATAAGGAGTAATTTCTTTTTCAACAAACTCCCTTACCATTTCCTGTAATTCTAATTGTTCCTCGTTTAATGCAAAATCCATCATATCCTCCTTGATATCAAGCGGTCTTCCGCGTCATTTCCCTTCCAAATCAACTCAGGCAAGCTCACCATTTGGCGGGTATTTCTTTAAATCTGTCGACGACAAACATTGTTGTTAAAATCGTCCCAATTAAATTCTTTTTGCTGTCAGTCATTTCAGCCTCAATAACCATCGTAGAATGTCCGGAATGCTTAATATGGCTTCGTACCGTTAAGGTTGTCGGCTCATGGACACCTTTGATAAAATTCATGCTGAAATTAAGAGTTGCCACTACAGCGCCCACGCTTGCACCGGTAACACCCAGAACGGAGTCTGCCAAGGCCAACATTACTCCGCCGTGACATATGTCACGATGATTAAAATGCTTTGCCGGATCAACGTCAATGCTGACTTCAGCACTGCCACACTTTATCTCACCAATATGCACACCGAATTGAGTCATAAAATGATTATCTGTGTACATCTGGCGAATATAGGCAGGAACATCCTTGACCTGCTCCACAGCTATCATCGCCTTTCTTCGGACAGCAGAAAATATTACTGTCAATATATCTTTGATATTTTACCACAAAACAGCGCTTAACTCAACAGTTTCATGCAAAAAAATAAGCTGAAAGGAAAGTTTTAGGGATAATTTTTTCAATAATCGCACTTTGATATAAGCGGTAAAGACAAAATGGCTGCCGCACTTTGAGTACAGCAGCCATGCAGGAAGCATATAAATTAATCGATAATATTTTGTTTATAATCGTGATACAGAGTCTTGAGCTCTTCCATAGTTGCACCCATCTCAACCTTGAGCTTGGAAACAGTATCATAGTCGCCTTCGGCAACAGCTCTGCGGATAGCAGTGAAGATGCTCTTCTCCTCAAAGGAATCCTTGGCCAGCTTAGCACGCAGGTTCTGGATTTTACGCCACATTGCCAGGTCGCAGTCGGTGCAGGTTTCCTGGTTATGCAAGCGCTTCATGTCGATAACAGCCTGATAGTTTTCCGGAATCAGACGAGTCAAAAGCTCGGTCTTCCAACGAATCAGCGCACCCTGCATGAAGGAGTCGATATATTCCTTCTTCAGGATATTGCCTTGGGTGAGCACGGCAACCTTTTCCGGATATTTTTCAAAGGCGCAGAGATTTTCCCAAACGGTAGCAGGCGGTTCGCCGAACAGCTTGCTGCGTTCTTCCGCAGTGAAATCTTCAAACACGTCTTCCTCAGTGCGGTATTGACGGTCGGTATCCAGATAGAAGCCCTCTTCGCCGGCCTTCTTGGAAATTTCTTTTTCCAGAGCCTTCAGGTCCTTGCCGGATTCTACGCAAGCCTTGATGCCGTCGAGGCAGGACAGGTAGAAGGCAGCAATGGCGATGTAGGTATTGGTGTACGGGTTCGGAGAACGCATTTCGATACGGGTAGCTTTATCGTTGTCCAAATCGCGGATCAGGCCTGCAAGAATGGTTCTGTTACGGGACGGATTATCCGGGCTCAGACCAAGGCTGGTAACGATGCAGACAGGAGCTTCAAAGCCGGGTTTCAGACGGTTCAGAGAGTCAATGGTGCAGGAGATAAACGGATTGGTTACCTCGTAGTTTTTCAAAAGGCCCATGAGAGCGCCATAGCCGACAGCGGAAAGGAAGTCCTTGTGCATATCCTTCGGCGAGAACAGGTTGACGATTTTGCCGTTTTTCATTTTTGCGGCAATGCCTACATGTGTATGCTCACCGCTGCCTGCAACACCGGGAATCGGTTTAGCCTGGAAGGAAACCTCCAAGCCGTTCATGCGGAAAACTTCTTTAACGATGATACGTGCCAGCAGCTCGTTATCCGCAGTCTGAACGCCGCTGCTGAACTTCCAGTCAACCTCCAGCTGCTCCATAACGTGAGTCATATGGCCTGCGGCATCAATCTGACCTTTAACGCCGCCACATTCCTTATGGCCCATTTCAGGCTCCAAGCCGTACAGCTCCAAAGTCTGAATCGTCTGCTCCAATGCAGTACGCACGTTGCCGCGGGTACGCTGCCAGTATTGCTCCTGCATTACCTGAGAAGAGCTCAGAGCCTCCAGCGGTGCGTCCTCACGCGGAGTTTTTACCCAAAATTCCAATTCGGTAGCACTGGTGAAGAGCAACTTTTCAATCTCAGCAGGATTTACATGCTCCAGACCGGCAATTACCGGATGCTTAGCAAACAAATCCATGATTTCTTTTTCTACATAAGCCAGAGTATCATTCAAAATAGAACGGGAATCAACATGATTGCCGTTATGAATCAAATAGCAGGGAATGCGCAGAGTACCGATCATGCGGCCGCTTTCTGCGTCAAAATGCTCATAGTTATAATCAACAAACCAGTTAACGGTTTTATCAACCTTCATATCAACGCGGGCATCGTTCAGAGTAGCGATACCGGTCAGCACAACGGAAGAACCGTCAGTCTGTGCTGCGCTGCCTGCCAAAAAGCCATCGATATCCTCGAGGAAAATCTTCATCGGGATTTTTTCGTCGGTATCATTACCGGCAAAATCCACACCCATCAGAGATACAAACTGAATCTCCGGATGCAGAGTCAGAAGCTCACGCAGAGTGCTTTCGTTTTGTTCTTCAGGTTTAATTACATACAGTAAATCTTTGTTGTTCATGATCAGTGCAGCCATAAGGCTGCCTCCTTTCTCAATACTCCCTAATTATCATGCTGCAGAAAAATGCTCCCTACATATTTTCCGCAAGATAAACGAAAAAGGACCTTTTTAAGCATGGACACACTACTTCCTTACTCAAAAAAGTCCTCGTTGACTGTTCCATTATTATAGCAGATATTAAGTGCTTTTGTCCAGCTTTAATTTCTGAGGATAAGATATCAGGCGAGCAGGCGGACAAGTATTTCCTCCAGCTTTTCGTAGCCACGTCCGCCCTGACGCAGCTTGATATTCATATCAGATAGTCCCAGCAAAGCTTCCGTCAGACGCTTTTCATCAAAGCGCCTGCTGTCGCGCTCCAAAAATCTGTAGGCATATGGGCTGCGCATCCCCAGCTCATCCATAATGCCCTTCTGGTCGTAGCCTCTGCGCTTCAGCTCCAGATAACGCAGCACCTGACGCAGTTTAAAAGCTACGGTTGCACTGAGCGGCAGAATATAGGTTCCGTGCTTGTGTTCGCTCGCCAACAGCTCCAGACACTGCTTCAGCTTGCCTGCCATAATATAATTGGTCAGCGCAAAAGATGAAGCGTTGGGCAGCAGTGCAAAAACATTCAGCACATCCTCTTCCGTCCATTCCCTGCGTCCTGCGGCATAAATCGCCAGCTTGCCGATTTCCTGCTGCAGCAAATCCAGCGGAATTTCTTCATTCACCGGCTCAATATATTCGCTGATAGCAGCCAGCGCATCTCTGGTAAAATGCGCGCCGTATGCTGCTGCCTGCGCATATAGCCAATCGTCAAGATCTCTTTCCTTAATGCGCTCACACGGGCAAATCAGAGCACTTGCTTTGAGCTGCTTATACAGCTTGGTCCGCTTATCCATTTTTTTGCTGCTGATAACCAACAGACAATAATCCGGTACGTCGCTGACTATCGCCGCCAGCTGCTCCATTTTCTTGGAATCGGTATCATCCTGCGCATCAGCGGCACTGTTTGCTTTGGCAGGCTTTGCTGCCCACAGCTTTTCATCCTTCAGGAAAATCAGCGATTTGCCGCAGAAGAAGGGATAGCTGTTGACGGCTGCCTGCAGCCCGGACAGGTTGGTATCTTTGTCAAAGACCGTTATTTCGCGGTCAGCCTCCGGCGTATCGCCAAAAACATATTCCGGCAGCGCGGCAATAATGCTGTTGCGGTAGTAATCCTCCTCGCCGCACAAAAGCAGTACCTGCGCCTGCGGCAGCGGCTTATGCTGTTGTAATAGTGAAATCAGGTTTTCCGGTTTAATATCCATCTGTATTCCCTCTTATTATTTTTCTAACGGTACAATGGCTAATGTCTTGCCTAAAGGTGCAAGTATTTTTAAGATTGTACTGATTTTAGGAATAGAGGTACCGTTTTCCATTCTCGCAATTACAGGCTGCTTTACTCCGCTCAAAAGCTCCAATTGCTTTTGAGTTATTCCCTTATCCTGACGTGCCTTGATAAGTTCACCGATTAAGGCAACTCGCAAATCACTTGCGGAGATTTCTTCCGGTGTAAAAATATTCTTTCTGACATCCTGCCATTCATAGCCTACTGCACTATTTTTCACTTTCCTCACTCCTTAATTTCTCTCCTTTAATTATAACTTATGAGTTATATTTTGACAACAGCTTCACTGTAAATCAGCGTAGCCATAGCATTTTATTCCCTCTGCGTCAAAAACAACTTTAATACAGCCAAGCTCATCCGTTCGGACAACAGCACTGCCTATTGCCTGCAAACGCTCCAGCGTTTCCTGATGCGGATGGCCATAGCGGTTACCGCGCCCGCAGGAAATAACTGTCAGCCTTGGCCGCACCTGCTCCAGAAATTCCATACTGCTGCTATAGTGCGAACCGTGGTGTCCTGCCTTCAACACAGTGTACTGCTGCAGCTGCAGCCTCTGCTCGCGTTCTTCCCCCATGTCGCCTGTAAACAGCACGCTGCCCTGAACACTCTGCAGCGCCGCCAGCGTGCTGGCTTCATTTCCCGGCACGTCCTGCTGCGGTACATCAACTAAAACAATCTCCGCATTATCATCCAACGCATAGCGTTCACCGCCCTGCACCACATGCGCCTGCGTCCTGCCGGCCTGCGCCAAAATTTCCTGCTGCACTCTTTTGCTTTCCTCTGTCAGTGCTTCGTTAGGCAAAAGTAGCTTTTTCACCCGCAGCTGTCGCAATAGGTCCGCTGCAGCACCGACGTGGTCAAAATCATAGTGGCTTAAAAGCAGGATATCAGCCTCACGCTTGCCAAGATAACGCAAAAACGGAGTAATCACGCGCGTAGCAGTCGAGATATTTTTCAAGCCGCCGGTATCAATAATTGCCACCCGCTGCGACGGCGTGACGATAACAGCGCAGTCCCCCTGTCCCACATCCAGAAAATAGCAGGCCAACGGCAGCGTGCGATACTGCTGATAAGCAAGCATCCCGGCAAGCAGCAAGGCATGCAAAAGCAGGATGCAGCGCCGTTCCCTATTGCTCCAAAATTGTAGCCATGGAAAATCCGCCCACACAAACAGCGCTGCATAATAAAGCACCAAACAATAGGCAGGCAACTTGCCGATAACCACCGTGCTGTACGGCAGGTCGGCAAAAAAACGCGCCTGCGTCAGCACCTGCGCCGTCAGCCAGGCAGCAAGCTGCAACAGATACTCGCCGCAGACAGGCAACAGTGCACCCACGAGTGCCAACTGCGCCGCGATTTCCAACACCGGCACCAGTACGATATTGCTTACCAAGGCAATCAGCGAAAATTGTTGAAAATAGTAAACCTCCAGCGGCAGTACAGCCAGCTGTGCTGCCAGTGAAACCGCTGCCGCTTCGCCTATCGGCGCAGGCAAAGCCTGCGGCAGCAGCCTTTGGCATGCAGGCAGCAGCCACAAAAGACCGGCTGCCGCCCCGAACGATAGCTGAAAACCGATATCGGCTAGCCATAACGGCTGCAGACACAACAGCAGCGCCGCCACCAAACACAGCAAACGCCCGCGCTCCGCACCACTGCCGCCAAGCAGCAGGACGCTGCTCATAGCCAGCGCCCGCAGCACCGGCGGACGCAAGCCGCAGAGCAGCGCATAGGCAGTAAGTAAAGTTATAACTATAACCTTGCGCCAGGGCAGCGGTACCCACTGCAGCAAAGCAAGCAGCAAACCTGTCAGGAGCACAATATGCGTACCCGAAACAGAAAGAAGATGCGCCAAGCCGTTATCCGTAAACAGCTCACGTGTTTCTTCGTCCAGCCTGCCGCTGCCGCCAAGCACCATGCCGCTCAGCAGCGTCCCATATTCAGCGCCGGCTGCTGCTTCCATGCGCTCGCTCAGCTTTTTGTTCAACAAAGCAAAATGCTGCCAACACAAAACCTGCGGCTCTGTCTTTAGCAGCTTCGCCTTGCTCAAACGTCCGCCAAGCTCCTGCACTCTGTTGTAGCTCGCAGCATCAAAGCCGCCGGGATTACGCAAGCTGTCCAGCTGCTCCAGCGTCCCCTTAAGCACCACACAGCCTGCCTGCGGCAGCTCGCCCTTCACGCTCACGCGCAAACGTCCGCTGTAAGCAAGCTCCGTGTCGCTATACACCTTGTAGCAGCGCAGAACCGCACTACTAAAGCCATCCTGCCTGCGCACGCTCAAAGGTTCCACCGCGCCATACACAACCAGCTGCCGCCCAAAGCAGGCAGCAAGCTGCTGCTCGGCGGACGGCGGCACGGTAAGCAGACGAAAAAACAGTACGCAAAGCAGCATGAAGGGCAAAAATAATCGTAGATAACGTGTTTTCTGCAGCACTAATCTACCTCCACATAATCACGCAGCTTTGCCAGCTTGGCTTTGCCTATTCCCGGCACACGCAGCAAATCATCCGCGCTGGTAAAACGCCCGCTGTTTCTTGTTTCTACAATACGCTGCGCCAGCGCAGGACCTATGCCCGGCAGCTGCTGCAGCTCACCGGCGCTTGCGCTATTAATGCGCACACTCTGCATCATGCTGCTGTTTCTGCCTGAGCCTGCTTTAGCACTGCCAGACTTTCCTGACGTACTCTCACCTAAACCGGACTTTGCCTGAGCGTTTTTCCTCTGCGTGCTGCTTGTCCGTGCAGCCTTCTGCACAGGCACTCGTATCTGCATGCCATCGCGCACCTTACGCACCAAGTTGACACGTTCGCTGTCGGCATTTTCCGTCAAGCCGCCGGCAGCAGCAATGGCTTCTTCCACTCTGCAGTTGGTAGGCAGGTCGTAAATTCCCGGCTCCAGCACGGCGCCGCTCACCTGCACGCGTACTGTTTTTACCTGCGCTGCTTTGGATGCGACAGCGCCTTGCGCGGACTGCGGCAGGCTGCTGCCGGGTAGCGTTTTCTCCTTATCGTTGGTGCTTATAAGACTGGTGATGATGCAGCCTGTGAGGAGAATGGAGATGAAGATTAGTTTTTTTACTTTTGCTTGCATGGGGATACCTCCTTAGGGTGTTGGGGAAAAATATTTTAGAACAAAAATAGAGCCTATCTTAAAGAGCCTCTCATATGACGTGCATCGGCAGACCGAGCCTCTCCTAGGGGAGAGGTGCCGAGCTTGTCGAGGCGGAGAGGG
>ERZ780207.1195-NODE-1195-length-23334-cov-13.422011_pt1 | contig 23334 bp, 11 predicted proteins | sample MGYA00510977_ERZ780207 | MGnify/ENA primary metagenome ERZ780207 (study PRJEB29588, sample SAMEA2151383) | human gut metagenome | biome: human gut; feature: human-associated habitat; material: faeces | place: Denmark | collected 2008/2010 ... | reverse complement strand
AATAACAATAGAGGAATAAGCAGGCATAGATAGTGATAAATAATTTATGCAAAATTAGATTTAAATGACAGAAATAAGAGGGACTGGAAATCAATTAAAAAAGATTATTGAATATATAGATTTATTACGAAAACTTCCGTTTATCTCATTGATAAATGGAAGTTTATGTGTTATAGTTTTATGCGGAATAGACAAATTCGGTACTTTTTTCAAAAAGTAATGGAGGTAATCATGGAAGTTTTAGAACTGAAAAAACAGGCAAATGAAATCAGAAAGGGCATAGTAACGGCTGTTCACAGTGCGAAATCGGGACATCCGGGTGGATCATTATCAGCAGCAGATATAATGACATATTTATATTTTGAAGAAATGAATATTGACCCTGCTAATCCTAAGAAAGCAGACAGAGACAGATTTGTATTATCAAAAGGACACGTTGCTCCAGCATTATATTCAACATTAGCTCACAGAGGATATTTTCCAGTTGAAGATTTAACAACACTTAGAAAAGTTGGTTCATATCTTCAGGGACATCCTGATATGAAAGGAACACCTGGTGTTGATATGTCAAGTGGTTCACTTGGACAGGGAATATCTGTAGCAGCAGGTATGGCTTTATCTGCTAAATTATCTAATGAAGACTATAGAGTGTATACACTTTTAGGTGATGGCGAGATTCAAGAGGGACAGGTCTGGGAAGCAGCAATGTTTGCCGGATTTAGAAAGCTTGATAATTTAGTTGTTATTGTTGATAATAATAATCTTCAGATTGATGGTTCAGTTGATGAGGTATGTTCACCATATCCTATTGATGAGAAATTCAAAGCATTTAACTTCCACGTTATCAATATAGATGCACATAATTTTGAACAGATAAAAGCAGCTTTTGATGAAGCAAGAGCTACAAAAGGCTGTCCAACAGCTATTATTGCTAAGAGTATTAAAGGTAAAGATGTTTCATTTATGGAGAATCAGGCTAAATGGCATGGAAGCGCTCCGAATGATGAACAGTACAAAGTAGCAATGGAAGATTTAGAAAAGGTAGGTGCAGCATTATGCCAGAAGTAATTAAGAAAGCAACAAGAGAAGGCTATGGAGACGGATTAGTTGAAACAGGAAAAGAATTTGATAATCTTATTGTTTTAGATGCTGACTTAGCTGAAGCTACTAAAACCTGTGTATTCAAGAAAGCATTTCCAGAGAGACATATAGATTGTGGTATTGCTGAATGTAATATGATGGGTATTGCGGCAGGTTTAGCTGCTACAGGAAAGGTTCCTTTTGCAAGTTCATTTGCAATGTTCTCAGCAGGACGTGCCTTTGAACAGGTTCGTAACTCAATCGGATATCCTCATCTTAATGTCAAAATTGGAGCAACACATGCAGGAATATCTGTAGGCGAAGACGGAGCAACACATCAGTGTAATGAAGATATCGCATTAATGAGAACAATTCCAGGTATGGTAATTATTAATCCATCAGATTATGTTGAAGCTAAAGCAGCAGTAAGAGCAGCTTATGAATATGTAGGTCCTTGCTATCTTAGATTTGGCAGACTTGCCGTTCCAGTAATAAATGATACTCCTGATTATAAATTCGAGATAGGTAAGGCAGTTACATTAAGAGAAGGAAAAGATGTAACAATAGTAGCAAGTGGTCTTACAGTTTCGACATCACTTGAAGCCGCTGAAATGCTTGCTAAAGATGGAATAGAAGCCAAAGTAATAAATATGCATACAATTAAACCAATTGATGAGGAAACTATTATAAATGCAGCTAAAGAGACAGGCAAAATTGTAACTGTTGAAGAACATTCAATAATAGGTGGACTTGGAAGTGCTGTATGCGATGTACTTTCAGAGAAATATCCTGTAAAGGTTAAAAAGATAGGCATAAATGACAGATATGGTGAGTCAGGCCCGGCAGTTGAATTAGTTCATAAATATGGACTTGATGGCGAGGGTATATATGCATCAGTTAAAGAGTTTTTAGCATAAGACAATTATAATATAAATGGCGTTAAAATATTATGATATATTATTTAGATAAAAAATATATTGTAATATTTATATATTGATAATTAAAACTCCCCGACAGACATAGAGTTTGTCGGGGAGTTTTAGCATATAATTTATTAATTGTGAACATTATGTGTAATTATAAAAAGTAAGTTGATGATAAAAATAAATTGTTTTATAATGAACTCATATAATAAATTTATATATTTGTTAGGGAGAAAATAGATTTATAAGGAGGTACGTTATTGAATACAGAGATAAGAAATGCATTAAAATCAGCTAATGACAAAACTCAATATGATGAGAGGGCTAAACGTTTATTAGCACAGAAAAGTATATTGGCACATATACTGGTAAATACAGTAGATGAATTCAAGGGGATGAATCCTGAAGAAGTAGTAAGTTATATAGAGGGCGAGCCTTATATAGGTATCGTACCTGTAGAACCGGGACTTACCAATATTGATAAGAAGAATTCTAAAAAACAAAGAATTATTGGAATAAATACAGAGAATTTAGAAATCAACGAGGGATTGGTAAGGTTTGATATTATATTTTATGTTAGAATGAAAGATGGATTATCACAGATTATTGTAAATGTTGAAGCACAAAAAGATGTGCCGATAGGTTATAATATATTAAACAGAGCAATATTTTATGTGTGTCGAATGGTCTCATCTCAAAAAGAGAGAGACTTCATAAATATGAATTATGATGATATCAAACGAGTTGTATCAATATGGATATGTATGAATATGAAAGAAAACAGTATGAATTGCTATCATCTTATTAATGACAGGCTATTAGGAAATTATGAATGGTCGGGCAAGTTAGATATGTTAAATATAGTGATAATAGGACTGTCGAAGGATTTGCCGCAATTTGAGAAAAAATATGAGCTTCATCGTCTATTGGGAGCTTTATTATCGGATAGTATTTCACAGAATGAAAAACTTAACATTATAGAGAAAGAATATAATATTTCAATAGAGAATGATATTAGAGAGGAAGTGTATAGTATGTGTAATCTTGGCGAGGGTATTGAAGAAAGAGCGATTATAAAGAATACAGTAAAGATTATAATAAATATGTATAACAATAATTTTACATTAGAACAGATTGCGCTTGCAACGGACAAATCAATTGATGAAGTTAGAACGATTATAGATGAGAATAAATAACTAGATGATAGTTTAGTATAATTTTAAAACTCCCCGACAGACATAGAGTTTGTCGGGGAGTTTTAGCATCGTTATACCTCAGGTGTAATATTATTTCCGTCAATATTGCTCTCATCAATTGTCAGAGCATTAAGTGACATTTTCATAATACGTTCGACTTCATCCTCAGGAAGTGACAGGTATTTAGCGAGTTCTTCCAGGGTAGGAGTTCTGTCTAATTCTTTGCTTAATGCGATAGATGCACGGTCAAGTTCATTTGCTCTGTCAGCAACATGAAAATTAATTCGGCTTGAAGCATTCTGTTCAAGGATAGCATCATTTATTGCATTTCGTATTGAATTCTCAAGATGAGAATGAAATTCTTCAAGGAGAAGCTTGCCATCATAAGTGAGAATTCCCTCCATAAGTCCTAAGTTACCCTCTTGTAAGAGGTCGCCATGAGAGACACCTTTATTTCTGAAATCCTCTGCAAGTTCAATGACAGTTTTAAGATTACCCTCAATAAGACTGTTAAGAGATAACTTGTCCGAAGTGTCTGCAAGGACCTTTTCTAAGAGAATGAGTTCCTCTTCTTCTGTTAACACCACCATATTTTCAAGGTCATCATAATACATATCTACAAATGTCTTTTCTTTGGCATCGTCCACTGAAGTGGAGACATTTATTTCAGATATATCTGCGTTACCATCTTCTGCTTCATTATATGAAATGTTAGCAGGAGATTTTTTTACAATAGGAACATAACCTTTGATGGAAATTTTATTCTCAAGTAAATAATCATATACAAGCGTATATTGTTCATCATCAGTTATTACATCATTAAGAGCTGATTTGATTTCATCTATGGTAAGTGAGCCATTATTTATATTTGCTGATTCTACTAGAAATGATAAAGCCTCGTGAAATTGAGATTTCTTTTCATTTTCATTCATAATTGATTCATATCCTTTCATTTGAATAATATATCCTGTAGGTTATAAAAACGTGATTACAGATATTTTCAATATTGCTTTATTCTATCGTAAATGATAAAATAAAGCAAGGAATGATTTGTGAAAATATAGTGTATAATGCTTTGATTGACTATGAGAATCAAGGAAAGGAAAGGTATTTCAAGATGAAGAAAAGAGTGTCGATTTTACTTGTGATGTGTTTAGTGGTATGTCTGTTATCAGCTTGTGGGAAAGATAATAAAAATGATAAAGAGAAGCCAACGAAGAAAGATAATTCAACGGAGGTTGATAATGATATTTCTGATGAAAATGAATTGTATGAGCAATTATTTGATATAAATAATCCTGTTTCGATACAGATTAAGATATCTGATGAGGAATTGGATAAGATTCAGGAAGATTATGAGAAATATGATAGGAAGAACTCAAAATCACCTATTTACAGAATGGCAGAGAAAGTTGTAATTTCAATAGGTGATGAGGTGTATGAGATTGAAGAGGTGGGCATACGTCTTAAAGGAAATACATCAAGAGTTCCTGTATATGATGAAGAGACCGGAGAACCTAATCTTTCACATTACCGTCTGAGCTTTAACGAGACTTTCGATAATGAAGAATACTACGGAGAAGATGCGAAAGTATGGAATAGTGAAGAGGAACGCCAGGCGAGAAAAGACAGAAGATTTGCAACTTTGAAGGGTATGGAGGTCAAATGGAACAGGTGTTATGATGACAGCCATATAAGAGAGATATATGCAAATGACATGTTCAGGGATATGGGTGTGTTATCACAGCATGTAAATTTATGTTCACTAGGGATAAATGGTGAGAATTATGGTGTAGTTAATATCTATGAACCTGTGGATAAGATATTTATAGAGAGAAATCTTCCTGAATCAGAACAGGGTGGGGATTTATATAAATGTGGCTGGACATTCAGGCCTGTTAACTATATAAAATCATCTGTAACTTATGGCATAGAGGATAAAGATGCTGGTAAATTCTATAATTATGATTTAAAGACAAATGAGAAAGATTCAGATTATAGCACACTTATTAATATGCTGGATGTTTTGAATAAAAATGATGTTTCTAAGGAAGATTTAGAAAGTATAATGGATACTGATTATCTGGTTAAATTTTTAGCAGTAAGTTATTTCGTCGGTAATCCGGATGATATAAGAAATAATTATAATAATCATTATCTATATTTCTTAAAAGACTCGGGAAAAGCAATTTTTATACCATATGATAATGACAGATGTTTTGGAATGACATATGACTGGAATCCTGAGGGCGCAGGTATGACAGATGTTTCGCCATACTCTGAAGATTGTGAATCAACAGGCAGGAGTCAGGTAAATCCTGTTATTACAAAAACAATTCTTGGAGATGATGCATATTTTAAAGATGCATATGCCGATGCTTTGAAGAAAGTTGCTGAAAGCGACTGGCTTACAGATGCAAAATTTAATGAATACTATGAAACTGCTAAGCAGAATTACGAGTCTGTTGTAGTTCCATCAATTGAATTTGCAAATGCAGATAATGATATGTTTAAATTTAGTTTAGAGGGAAAATTTACAAGTGGTGATGATGCTAATATGTCATTTTCAGAATATGCCAAGAGAATCTTAGAAGCATATAAAGAGGGATAAAAATAGACCTTTACATTTACAGACAATTATAGTAGAATAATGCCCTGTGTTAAAATTCATTTATATATTCCCACTGAGGGAGTAGTTAGCAACAATAGTTGTGATAATATCAACATAATGATGAAAATCTGGTATTATCTTAAATAACGAGACTCGTGGAATCTGTGGTATCTTAATCGTTTAACAGAGAATGATTAGCTATTGTAGATTCTTCGAGTCTTTTATTATTTGATAAAGAATTTTAACAGAGAAATTAAGGTGGACTTGTCCACTTTGTTTTTTGAACATTAAATGATAAAAAAACACTATTAAGAAACTCTGGAATTAAGATTAAGGTGTAAAAGGTACATTATGCTTATAAATATAGGCAGACATTATATGAGTTTATACCGTAATCAGACTAAGCAAAGAAGAGATACGGAGGAAGAAAATGGGAATACTTGAACTTTTGATTTTAGCTATAGGATTATCAATGGATGCATTTGCTGTGTCAGTCTGTAAGGGACTTGCAATGAAGAAACTAGAGTTTAAAAATATGGCGATTGTAGGCTTGTGGTTTGGAGGATTTCAGGCATTAATGCCAACAATCGGATATTTTCTGGGTGTACAGTTTAAGAACCAGATAACAGCGATTGATCACTGGATAGCTTTTGTTCTTCTAGGGATAATAGGTGCCAATATGATTAAAGAGGCCTGTTCAAAAGATGACGAGGAAGAAGTTAAGGCTAATCTGGACGTTAAGACAATGTTTATGCTTGCTATAGCTACAAGTATTGATGCATTAGCAGTTGGTATAACATTTGCATTTCTGTCAGTGAATTTAGTTCATGCAGTTACATTTATTGGAATTACTACATTTATATTATCGGCAGTAGGTGTAGGCATTGGAAATATATTTGGTACAAAATACAAAGCTAAAGCAGAGATAGCTGGTGGCATAATACTTATTTTGCTGGGTATAAAAATTCTTTTAGAGCATTTAGGTATTTTCTAAGGCATAGATTTAGCTTATAAATATTTTACAAAAAAGTAAGGACTTACGTGATTTTATATTTGATAATGAGTTTTTGACGTGTTAGTATGAGAAAAGATTAGAGAGGCCATTAAAGAGATGAATAAAAAGTACAAAGTGCTGCGATAATTCTTGCGGCAACAGCCGTATTTGCAGTAGGCACATTTATATGGAGCAGAGGGCTTAGAAATTATGAGAGTTCAGGAAGTTAAGTGGAGAAAAGTGTCTGAAATTTTGTATGAGTCGTAGTATTTCAGGCATTTGCAATTGTAATTGTTTTAACTAAATATATAAAAAATGTTGACGGCAAGGTTCGAAAGAAGAGCTTTGCCGTTAAAATTTATTTGACATAAAAAAGGACAAATGGTAATATACAAGGAAATAATGTCGAAAAGTAGGAGACATTGGAGAGAGTGGGTAGACACCCGGAAATGAGGATTAGTTATGAAAAATAAGAAATTAATTATGATTTTTGTCATAATTATTATTGTTGTGTCTGCAAGGATATGTGTATCAGCAGAAACTTATGAGTATGACAAATTAAACAGATTAGTAAAAGTTGTACATGATGATGGAAGTTATACAGAATATAAGTATGATAAGAATGGTAATTTAATTAGTGTAAAGGTGTATAACAAAGAGACAACAAAAAAAGAGCAGGAGACAACAAAGAAAGAGTCAGAGACAACAAAGAAAGAGTCAGAGACAACAAAGAAAGAGTCGGAGACAACAAAGAAGAATCCGGAGACAACAAAGAAAGAGTCAGAGACAACAAAGAAGAACCAGGAGACAACAAAGAAAGAGTCAGAGACAACAAAGAAGAACCAGGAAACAACAAAGAAAGAGTCGGAAACAACTAAAAAGTATGAGGATAAGAAACAGCAGAACAATGCTGAAAATAGAATAGAACAGGTAATAGAGAAGACAAAGCGGACACAGGCAAGAAATGACAATGTGTTAAATCAGCCATTTAATAGTGTTTTGAGTATTATAAAACAGTACGATGAGAATAATGAAAATAATAAGAGCAAAAATTCTGTTAATGGTGAAACAGACAGTAAGGTTGTAAAGAATACAGGTAATGATACCACACTTAATAAAACATATAGAGATAGTAAAACAAATAATACAAATCGCTTCAGTGTAAATAATAACGCAACAAGTACGCCATATATGACGGCAAGGAAGTTATTTGAAAAAATTTCAGATAACGTGAATAGCAGAGCGATGAAGATGAATGAGTATATATACAAAATAATAATGTTTATAAAGCTTATGAGAGTATCATGATATAAAATAGGCAATAAAAATTTATATATGTTGTAAAAATAAGTAGGAGAAAAGTTATGAAAAGAGAGACATTAAAAAGAATTGTAGCAATAGTATTGGTAATAGTTATGCTGCCTGTAAGTGAATGGGTAGATACAGGAATTTTTAATAAAAATAATTCAAAGACATATGCGGATGAAGTGGTTAATGAAGCAGAACAACCGGAAAATGTAAAAACATTTGAAAACATTATAACACTTGAGAGTAAGATAGGTGACAAAGGCGAAGTTTGTTTAAAATGGAATGACATTAACGGAAATAATCAGAATGATAAAAAGAATTATACATATCTGATATTCAGAGATAACAAAATAATTGCCAGTACAAATGATATAGAATATTCTGACTATAATACTGAATCTGATGGACATTATACATATAAAGTAATTGTTTATTTAGATGAGAATGGTGTATATGGTACAAGTCAGGATGTTAGTATTGATATGCCCGGAGATTTAAGTATTGATAAAGATTATACTATGAATAGGGATATAGCTGTCTATAATCTTGATATTATGAAAGGAAATCTTGACCTTAATGGATATACTTTGACTGTTTATGGAAATGTCAATGCAGAAGAAGGATATTTATTATTTAACAAGGGAAAATTAAAATGTGGTGGAAATGTTACCTTTGAAAATAACTCTGATTGTAAAATGATTTATTCGTCAGATGAAATGATTGTCAGAGGAAATCTTACCTGCAATTCAGAAACTGATGATAGAAGATATAAGTTTAAAAACGGACGAATTGATTTGTATGGAGATTTTACTGCTGCAAAAGATGTGCAATTTAGTGATGCATTAACAATGAATCTGAGAGGAGATGGGCTTCAGACAATAACCTCTGATATAATAATAGATAATCTTGTTAGTTATAATAGTAGTGATGCGGGGATATTTTTGAAGAATTATAATCAGACAATAAAATGTGAGGTTAATGGAAACATCAGAAGAGAAGATAGAAGTAATATAGATAAGAAAGAAGATGTTTATGTTCATAATTGGACACTTGACAAAGATGAGGTAATAGAGGCTGATTTATATATAAGTGGTGGAGAAGTTAATCTTAATGGACATACCCTTTATGTTAAAGGAAATGTCAATGTAACAGATGGAAGCCTTAGAATTAATGGCGGTACATTAAATGTTGATGGTAGTGTTGATGTTAATTATGCATCATATTCAGAAGATATTGGTGACTATGTAGGCAAAGGCAATATCATTATGGACAATGATAATGACAGGATAAATGTTAAGGGATATATAAATATATATACAGATAACAATATATTCAATAATGGCGAAATAAGTACGGATGGAGATATTTATATAACGAAGAATGTATATATTGCAAATAATATAAGGGCAAATTCAATTTCAATAGAAGGGATAATTGAAATAGGCGGTAATGTGGAGGTCAATGAGTATAATTACGGCGGCGGGGATATTATAATGAACAAGGGAAAATTAATAATTTATGGATATTTTAATACACAATGGGCATCTTCAGATAATATTGTGCTTAAGATGAGTCATCCGGAGGACTATGTCTGCATATATGGCAGATGTGACCTGGGATTTGCTGAAAACATTTGTGATGGAACTATTGAACTTAAGGGAAAATATAATAGTATAAATACATATGATAATGCAAAAGTAATTCTAAGTGGATGGAAAACACAGAATATTTCCGGAAACATTTCAAATCTGATAGTAAATAATACATCAATTGATGGAATCAGTATAGATGAAGAGGCGAAAATAAAAAACATACGTTATGAAGAAATAACACCATCATATAATGGGATTAAATATTATGATTTAGGAACATTGGACAGAGATATGGTAATAGATGGGGACTTTGCCCTAGACAGTAATCTTGATCTAAATGGGCATAAGCTGACAATAAATGGTTCATTTTATCATTGTGATGGCTCTATAATCTTTAATGGCGGAAGATTAGAAGTAAAAGGGGATTATCAAATGATAGAGGATTATCAAATGATAGAGGATTATTATAGTTATTATAGTGAACCGGTTTCTATCTGTATGAATAATGAAAATGATTATTTTAAAGTTAATGGTAAGTTTAATGTTTTAGATACACAGTCTAGTAGTATGTATAAAGGTACACTTGAGATAGGTGGAGATATAAATTCAGAGATTAGTCTGGGAACAGATGATGAGCTACTGGTCATATTAAATGGAAAATCAGATCAGATACTTAATATATCAGGAAGTATTGGAAGAATTAAGAATAATAACAATACCGGAAAAGTTCATATAGTAAGTGGCAGTCTGAATAATATAGAAAAAACAAAGAACAGAATCTATGCGGATAATTCAGAAATAATATATGGCTGGATACTAAATGAAGATATAGAGTTAGACAATGTGGAGTTAATAGGTGGAGAACTTGACCTTAATGGACACACAATAATTGTAAATGGAGATTTTGTAAATAACAATGGAACAGTAAATATTAATAATGGAAAACTAATAATTAATGGTGATTTCAGCCAGTATGCAGGAGATTCAAAAATAGATAATGGGTACTTAACAATCAAGGGAGATTTAATACAGAATAATGGAACATTTTGCCTGAATAACGGAAATGTGATAATAGAAGACCAGTGTAGATTTAACAGTGGTAGTCTTGTTATGGAAAAAGATATTGATAACATAAGTATATCAGGAAATTTATACATTGGAGAAAATTATTTCACAGAGATAGCAGAACTTAATGGAAAGATTAGCGTTAAGGGAGATATAACGATTGAAAAAAGAAAAAAAGTTAAATTAGATGGTAATCTCACATTATGTCTTAATGGAGTTAAAAAACAGGAAATTAATACAGACTCTGAATTTATTATACCTAATCTTGAATGTGAATGTGAAAGTGTGTATATATATGGCTGGGGCAATTTTGGCGCATCAGGAAAAGTATATGGTAATGATACAAATATAAATAATTTATGCGTATATGATACCACCAGTATGGAAAATAATAGTATTTCGGGCAGAGTAATAGTAAAAGATAATATTGAACTGGAAAGAGATATTGATATAAATGGTGATATTATAATATCTGGAAATGTTAAGATTAAGAGTAAAATAAGTGCAAGAAATATAGAGATATCAGGCGTGAGCCTTACCATAGATGGCTCGTTAAGTGCAGGTGAAAAATTATGCCTTAGTAGATATAATGGTAAGGAATCAAAATTAATAAATAATGGAGGTGTAGTTACAGCAGGAGAACTGATTATTAAGAATGGTTCACAAATAGAGATTACAGATGAAAAATCAATTATCAATTGTAAAAATTTAAAGTATGAATCAGACAATCTATCATGTCTTGATAAGGGAACATTAAATATAACAGGAAATATGGATATAAACAGTAAATTTATAACAACAGATTTATGTAATATAATTATGTCAGGAGAAGATACTCAGGAAATAAGGACTAAAGAGGCAACTAATCTTGGTATGGTAAAATCATTAAATGATTCTGTATATGGAGTAAAAATAAGCAGTAAAATTAAAATTACAGATTTACAAAATGGTAAGCATAGAGTGGGATATATCTATGATGGGGAGACTATCACAAATGATACAGCTATAGATGGAGATGTATATGTAAGTGGATATTTAGAAATAAATGCTTGCTCATTATTGGTATATGGAAACTTATATCAAGATAGAGAAATTATCTGTAATGATGCAAGTGTAGAAATAAAAGAAAACTTGTATCAAGGATACAATATTAGAGTTGAAAATACAAAAATAGAAGTAAAAGGTAATTATGTAGTAAATGCGATTTATAATAATATATCAAAAACTAATGAAGTGGATAATTCGAAAATTGATATAAGGGGAAATCTTATATTAGAATCATGCTGGCATTCATATATAGATGTTAATCTTGATGGAAGTATATTACACAGAGAAAACGATAAATATGCAAAATATATTGAAGCATATATATATGCCATATTGACATTTAATGGTGAAAAAGTTAATAATGATAAAAATACTATAGCTGAAGTTGATACAATGATTGTAAACAGTACAGAAATTACTTTGGAGGATGAATTTTGTGTTCGTAAAGAAATAGATTTAAAGGATGCTAAACTTAAAGGACAGCCATTAATAAAAGTACAGGGGTTAGGCAGCATAAAGAATGAAATAATAGAAGCAGACATTCAGCAAGATAATTCTGTAATTAAAAAGTTAGAACATAACCTTTGTGTTAAAGGCAAGTTAGAAATGGGATATGTGCAATTGGACAAATATACAGTAAAGGCTGACAGCATTACAAATATAGGTACAACATATGTAAATGATGGAGAAATTATATCTGAAAATGAATTTGATAATTCAGGCACACTAAATGTTGATAATGGTAAAATTATATCTAAAAGCTTCGTGAACCAGGGGCATTTAAATATGAATAATGGTTCTTTAGAGACTGACAATATAATTAACAAATATATTATCAATGCAGAGTCAGGTCAGTTAATCTGTAATGGAAATACGATAATAGATAGTGGATATGAGGATAAAAATAATGTTTATAGTTGTTCACTCAATATGGACAACGAACAGGGTTATGTATTAGTAAAGGGTGACCTGCACATAGGAACAAAGACAGGTACAGGAACACTGTCAGCAGGTACATTGGAAGTAAAAGGTGATTTCATATGTGACAAGCCTGAGAGCTTTTGTGCCACAGGAACGCATAAGACTATACTAAGCGGAAACAATAATGAGGGAAAATTAAGACAGAAGATAACTGTCAATAATTACAGAAACAGCCAGTTATTTAATGTTTTAGTAATTACTAAAGCATTAGAGAAAGGTTATGAATCAGACATTGACATTAACAGATTATGTAGTGTCATAGTAAGAGATTATAATGACAAAGAAAACCCATCAGACGTAGAGAATTTGGCAGCTACAGAGATTACGATGGATACAATTTCGTTAAAATTTGATGAAGCTGCTGATAATATGGAAGTATGTGGATATTATCTGTATAGAGATGGAGAATTAATTGATGACATTAATAACACAACATATAAAGATATAGAACTGATGCCGGGAACAGATTATACATATGAGGTATGTGCATATGATTACTGTGATAATAAATCGACTAACAGAACACTTCTTACAGTTACGACAGAGGGTGATAATGAGCCGCCTACCATACCTTATAGGTTCAGTATATATAAGAGAACAGGAAGTTCAGTATCAATGTCCTGGTATGCATCTACAGATAATCTTGGAGTTGATAGATACGAGATATATCGTAATGGTAAGAAAATAGATGAATTGAAGGCTGGTAAAAATGATAATTATATTAATTACAGAGACAGTGATTTAAAACAGGACACAGTATATGAATATTATGTAGTAGCAGTTGACAGGGCAGGTAATCGTTCTGATAAAACCAGTGTAGTAAAAACATATGTGAGTAATCCGGCAATTGAGAGTATATCACCTGGCGATAATAGTGCTATAGGCAATGATAAAGTTAATATAACCATATATGCAAATAATAATATTAATAATTCAAATTATACAGCAGCATTAGAATATAGATATAATGGCAGTGAATGGCAGACTATTGCGGATAAATTGCATTTCTCAAGAGAATCTTATGGAAGATTATATGCATCATACAATTGGGATATAAGCAACATAAATGATGGCGGCGAGTATGAAATTAAGATTACTGTATATGATGAAGATGGTAACAGTTCTACTAAATCAGTTACATATATCATTGATAAGTCAGCACCGGAGAAACCACAGAATCTGACAGTTAAGAGTGAAGACGGTGTTAATATACTGCATTTTACACCATCGGTAAGTGCTGACTGCGAAGGTTATGTAGTGTACAGGAAGACAGAAGATAATAATGTATTTAAACAATATGTGAAAATCCCAGGCAAATTCGAGACCGGATATAGTGATAAAAATGTAGAAGAGGGCAAAATATATGAATATGCAATATCAGCATATGACAAATATAATAATGAAAGCAGTATTACTGAATCAGTAACAATACAGACAACAAGGGATAACATACCTCCTGTTATTAAGGGAATAACACCTGATGATAAAGAGATAGCAGGAGTGAAAGAAATAAGTGTTACTGCAGCAGATAATGTGAAAGTTAAGCAGATTACACTCTATTATAACAGGGAAGATGATAATAAAACAACGAAGATAGGTACAAGCGAATGTGTAGACGGTGTGGCTGCATTTAATTTTGATACCACGAAATTAGAAGATGGAGTATATATATTATCTGCAGTTGCAATGGATATTGCAGGGAATGAAAGTACAGAGTTATATACCAGAAGATATACAACAGATAATACAGGTATAGAGAAAATAGAATTAGATAAGCATACCATAAAGGCAACAAGTGTACAGTTAAGATGGAAAGATGTTAAGGCAGATGACTTAGCATATTTTGCTGTGGAGAAATTAGTTAATCCTGATACAGATGAATTCGTGAGAATAGGAACTGTAAAAGATGTATTAGGCTATAATGTGAACAATTTAATACCTGAAGAAACTTATACATTCAGAGTAGTCGGATATGACAGGCTTGGTAACCGGGGAATACCATCTGATGAAATAACTGTTACAACCATAAGTGATGAGATTTCACCATCAATTAACAGTATACTTCCAATACAGTCAAGATATAGAGATACAATTGAGCTGTCAATGTCTGTATCAGATAATGATGGAGTGAAAAATGGAGTATTTGCATACTCTGTGGATGGTATAAATTATGTTAAGTTAGCAAGCATTGAGACAAAGGAAAAATTATGTAATGAAACTATTGAGTATGTATGGAATACTGCAGATATTCCGGAGGGCGAAGTATATGTGAGATTCCAGGCATATGATTTGTCAGGAAATAAAAATGCCTTATTAGAAGGTGGTAATGAAGTAATTGTCAAATATATAATTGACAGAACAGCACCTGACAGACCAGAGAACACGAAAGCATATGGTGAAAAAGGATATGTTAATATATCGTGGGACGGTCAGGAGGGAGATACTGTCTGTTACGTTGTCAGCAGAGCTGATGGTGAGGACGGAGCCTTTTATAACATTTCAGATAAATGTACAAACACAGACTATTATGATAATAATGTAATTCCGGGACATACATACAGATATAGGGTAGCCGCAACAGATATTGCAGGAAACACAGGCGAATATGGTGAAATAGTATCTGCTACAGTAGATGAGGATACAGAGGCACCTGTGATTAAAGGCATTTCTCCAAAGACAGATTCGGTAATCGGATTAAATGGAAATATTAACATAGTAGCAATTGATAATTCTGCCATTCAGGAGGTAGTGGTTGAATGTAAGAAAGAGGCTGATGATGCAGGCTTATTTAATAAGATATATACTAAGACATATTTAGAAGAAAATGAAAGAAGTGTATATGTACAGTTTTCGCCAAAAGAAGTGGGACTTACAGAGGGAAAATATGATTTCAGAGTATCTGCAACAGATAAGTTCGGAAATTACAGTGAATATACAGAAGTCAGCTATACTATAGATACGACACCACCTGATACACCTGTAATTGAGTGTACTCCGGGAGGATATAAGATAGAAGTAGCAATTACAGGCGAACAGTCAGAAGATTTTAAAGAATATAAAATATATAAGGCTGATGTATCAGGAGGCGGATATAGCTGTATAGCTACTACTAGTGCCAGAAAATACATAGACAAAACAGCAGTACCGGGCAGAATATATTGTTATAAGGTATTAGCTTACGATATATATGGCAATTATTCAGAATCAGAGGTTGTTACATCATATGCTACAGATGAGGATACAGAAGCACCTGCAGCCATAATCACAGAGAATATCTGTACGCTGACAGGCTTCGAAATATCATTAGATGGCGGTGCATCGACCGATAATGTCAGAATAACAGATTATACATGGAGTATGGGAAATGGTGACGTATTAAAGGGAGTTATGCCTGTATACACATATAATAAAGAGGGTGTATATACGGTAAAACTGACCGTTAAAGATGCGGCAGGAAATACTTCAAGTGCTGAGACAACGGTAAAAGTCCTTAATAATGAAAATAGTGGAACTGCAACCGTAAATGTAACAGATAAAAATGGTATACCATTGCCATATGTAGATATATATTTAAAATCACCTGATGGCAGCATAGATACAATGCGTGCAGATGCTAAAGGCGAGATAAAAATAGCAGGTGCAGAGGGTGTATATGAGATAGCTGCTTATTATGATAAATATTTACCAGCAGACACTACAGTAGTCATAGACAGATATGAGAAGAAGATAATTAATCTACAGCTTGAAGAGGGTAATATTGTAGTTGGTAATCTTGATGTTAAGAGAATGACATTACAGGAGATTATAGATGCAGGAGTAGATGTATCAGATCCTGATAATATTAATTCATTTGCGTTTACCATAACGGTTAAATTGGCTAAATCGCCTATTCCACGCCAGATACAGTATATAGGAGGCGGAATATCAGAAACACCCGGTAATGCATTAGATTTCCATGGAGAATGGAAGGAGCCAGAGTCAACTTCATCAGGAACACATACGCCGGCAAAAGAACCCGTACCGGAAGCTAAACTGTTAGAGAAAGACCAGCCTATAATTGCAATAGTCTCTACGTCTAATAAAGTAAGCTGGCTTAAAGATATGTATAGTGTGGATTTGAATATACTGAATGCAGCAGAGACAAAATATGTTATAAAAGAATCAAAAGCAGAATTAAAATTACCGGATGGAGTATCTTTAGCAGTGACTAAGGACAAACAGTCATTGACATATGATATGGGTAATATTATGGGACAACAGCAGAAGACAGCGACATGGGTTGTAAAAGGGGATAAATCAGGCTCATATAAGCTGGAGGCAGATTTCACAGGTAAATTGTCTCCATTTAACAGAAATATATATGCACATTTTGAAACAGAGAAAGAATTCGAAGTAACCAAAGGAGAGGGAATAGTTGTATCCATATATCCGGAAAAAGATGCATATATAGACGAGAATTATTATATACAGTTCGAGATTAAGAACACATCAGGAAAAGACCTGTATAACTTCCATACATCAATGCCACCGTATCATTATGAAACTTCCAGAAGTGATACGTTAGTCATAGATAAAGATAAAAACGAAACAGTTCATAGAGGAAGCTCAAATATAATCTCTGCACCATCGGGTTACACAAGTGCAACAGTACTAAAAGGAGGAGATACTTTTAGAATACCGGTATTATATTCGGGACAGGCAGTAAATGGAACATATTTTACTAAGTTTGGAGGTTCTGGTGATAAGGATAAAGAATATTATACATTGATAGAATCATTAGTAGAGGCATTTGGTGATATAGAGGGTGTAACGATAGAAGTACATCCTATAGACAGTCATATTTCCAAAACGATAGTAGAACAGGTAGAGGTTAAGAATTATTTCGGTGATCCTGTAGATTTAAGCACAGGTGCATTTACGGACAGTATGACACCTATGAGTGTAAACGCTGCTTCAGAGTTAGCATTTAACCTTGAATATAATTCCGGACTTTCAACATTAAAAGGCGAAAACGGATATGGATTCTATAATAATTTAGAGACATCAATAGAGGATAAAAATAATGTTATATCACTAAATCTTACATCAGGCATAACAGGTGCATTTATTAATAAGGAAATGGCAGATGGAACCTATTATGGCAAGGTGGTTGATGATGAAATATTCCTTGAAGAGAATTCAAATGTTGGTGAATATATACCGATATCAGAATTAACAAAGGAGTATAAGCTGTTTAAAGAAGCTGATGGTACATATAAGGTAATTACACCGACAAAGGAAATATATCTATACGATGAATCAGGAAGAAACACACAGATAACTGATTCTAACGGAAGAAACAGATATATTACATATGGAAATACACAGAAAATAATTACAGAGGAGGCAAGTGGAAAGAGAATTATAATTAACTATAATTCTGAGGGATTAATTACATCTGTTGCAGATGATAATGGAAGAAAATCGACATTCACATATCAGGACGGAAAGCTTATGACCTATACAAATGTAATGGGAGAAACCACTACATTTACTTATGATGCAGAAAACAGAATTATAAGCGAGACAGATTGTGAAAACGTTACATATGTTAAAAATATTTATGATGAAAAAGGCAGAGTAATAGAACAGTCAGATGCTGATGAGAGTAAGCAGAGTCTTAAGATGACATATGAAAATGATGGTGAAAATACTATTGTGAAAGCCTATGACAGTTTAGGCAATGTCGGTGAAGTAGTATTAGATTCCAATGGAAGAACCATTAAGAATGTTAATACAAATGGAAATGTTACGGAGATGGGCTATGATGAAAATGGCAATCAGATATTTGAAAAAGATGCATTAGATGGAACAGTCATCAATGAGTATGACAGCCATAACAGAAAGATATCAGTCAGAGACCAGAGTGGTAATAAACTTAAATTCACCTATGATGATAATGGCAATGTAACATCAACAACAGATGCTAATGGAAATACTGCCACATACGAATATAATGACAGAAATCTGCTTATTAAAACTACAGATTATGCAGGATGCGTAACTACATATGAATATAATGATTATGCACAGGTATTAAGAAAGACCATAGAAGGTATCGGAAGCACAACGTATGAATATGCCGAAGGAATGTTAGTAAAGACTACAGACTATAATGGCAATGCGAAAACATATACTTATGACGGAACAGGCTGTGTGGTCAGTGAGACAGATGCCCTTGGAGGCACTACCGTTTATACACACGATGCCTTGTTAAGAACATTAACTAAGACAAATGCTATCGGAGGAACAAAGTCATATACATATGATAAATATGGAAATGTTCTTACAGAGACTAATGAAGCAGGACAGACTACAACATATGAATATGACATTATCGGAAATAAGACAGCAGACATTACTCCTGACGGCAGAAAGATAAGATATGAATATGATTCAAATGGAAGAAACACTAAGATAATTAAACCTGATGGTACTGAATTAAGTTATACATATGATGCCGAAGGAAATATGCTTAGTGAAACAGATGAGTCAGGCAATGTAATAACTTATGAATATGATGCACTTAACCAGAAGATAAGCGAAACCAATGCAGCTGGTGACAAGATAAAATATGCATATTATCCAAATGGAAAATTATATGCAGAAATATATCCTGATAATAGTCGTACACTTTACACATATGACAGCACATGGAAATTAATCAGAAAAACAGACTCACAGAATAATTCAGAAACATATCGATATGATGAAATGGGAAGAATTATTGAGACCAGAGATGCATTAGGCAATTCAGAGAAATGCGAGTATGGCATAAACGGACGTTTACTAAGCACAACAGATAAAAATGGTAACACAACCTCATACAAATACGATGCAAACGGTAACTGTATCGAAAAGACATTACCTGATGGAACCATAATGACTAATACATATGATGCATTGTCAAGATTAATATCAGTAAGTACAGAGACTAAGGCAAATGGTAAGATAACCATTTCATATGAATATGATGCTTTATCACGTCTTACTAAAACTATAAATGAAGCAGGAAATGCGAAGACATACAGTTACGACAGACTTGGCAATCTTATAAGTGAAACAGATGAAGAGGGACATACAACCCGTTATGAATATGACATAAACAATAATCTTATAAAGACAATAGATGCTGCAGGTCATGAAAATACGTATGAGTATAATAATACCAATAACCTCATAAAAGAGAATAAATACACTAATACAGAAGACAGCGTAACAACCTCATATAATTATGATAAAACAGGCAGACTTACAGAAGTAACAGATCCATTAGACGGAATCACCAAAACATCTTATGATAACATAGGAAATGTTACAACGGTAACCGATGCAAATGGAGGAACAACAACCTACACTTATGACAAGATGTGCAGACCGGTATCAGAGACAAATGCCATAGGCGTAACAAAGACAAATGAATACAATGCAACAGGACTTCTTACGGAAAGTACAAACGGAAGAAATCAAAAGACAAAATATACATATGATGCCATCGGAAGAATAACATCAAAGGAAGATGAAACAGGCAGGATAACATATGAATATGATAAAAACGGCAATGTGTTAAGAGAAACAGAAGAGAGAAAGCAGGAAAACACAGGCAAAATAAAGGGAATGTCAGCCGCAAATGCCAAAAGCATCAAAGTCATCACTAGAACATATGACAGCCGAAACAGGGTGACATCATGCACAGATGCCAACGGAAAGACCATAAGATACGGCTATGATGAATTAGGCAACATACTTACAATAGCATATCCAGGTGGAGAAACAATCCGCTATACATACTATGCAGGCGGTCAGATAGCGACAGTAACAGACAGCAAAGGCAGAGTAACCTACTATAAATATGATAAAACAGGAAATCTGACAGATACAGAAAGACCAAACGGAACAAAAGAGCATTGTGAATACAATGAGCTTGGTTTACTGATCTCTAAAAAGGACATAAAAACCGCCACAGGTGAGGTCATCAACGAATATCATTATAAATACGATGTCAGAGGAAATATCGTAGGTGTTGTAGATGTAACAGCTGATACATCAGCGAAAACAACAGATGCTACATTAGACGAATCAACAGTCGATATAAAAAATGAATCTGAAACAACCAATGGTTTAACAGAGGATAATAATTACACATTACCTGTACCGGATACTGCTAACAAGACAGCATTGAAACTTGCAGCAGAAAGTAACAGCATCGTAACATCTGATGGTGAAACAGTAACTACTTCATTAGAAATGGAATATGACAGTGCAAACCGTCTTATAAGCTATAATAATAAAAAGATAAAATATGACAAAGACGGAAATATGTTATATGGTCCTGTGAATGGAGAAATGTGTAACCTTACATATGACAGCCGAAACAGACTTATCAGTGCAGGAAATGTAACATACGACTACGATGCCGAAAACACAAGAATATCAGTAAAAACAACTGATAAAAAGATTACATATGTGACAGATGTGGCAGGAGAAATGTCGCAGGTATTAGAATCATATGAGAAAACTAATGACGGAAAGAAGATACATACAGTCTATGTATATGGCAATGGCCTGATATACAGTTATATTGATGATGGTGGTGATGAAGCAGACAGTATAACATCCGATAATAAAGTACAGGATTTATCATCTGACAAATCATCAGATAAAAATACAGATGGTACAACATACTATCATTACAATAATATTGGAAGTACCACAAAGTTAACTGATAATAACGGAAATGTAATCCAAAGCTATGAATATGGTGCCTATGGTGAAGTTCTAAGCGGAGATACTAAGATAACACCTTTCTTATATAATGGTCAGCTTGGCGTAATGACAGATGAAAACGGACTTTACTATATGAGAGCGAGATATTATAATGTGAATATCAAGCGCTTCATCAATCAGGACGTAGTACATGGAAGTATCAATGTAAGCCAGAGCCTTAACAGATACAGTTATGTCCAGGGTAATCCTATAAAGCTGACAGATCCATTCGGATTGTCACCACTTGATAAAATTAACTGGAGAAATGTTGGACATTCAGCATTAAATATACTGGGATGTATAAATGGATATGGCTTTATATTCGATGGTATAAACGCAGTATGGTATGCCTGTGAGGGCGACTATGGAATGGCAGCATTGTCATTGATATCGACATTATCAGATACCGGAAATATGATTGCATTTGGTTTGAAGTCAACTAAATTTGCAAGAGTCGGACAGTACATAGGAGCTATAACCCAATTAGTGAGCAATGCGGCGACATTTACCCAGGCAGCAATATCAGGTTTAGAAAATGCAAAAGCTATATTCAGAAATGCCAAAAGTGGAAAACTACTATCGATTGATACAGCAAGTAATGTTGCTGCATTAGGACTAAATTTATTTACAACGATAGTAAGTGGAAAAGGAGCTGTGACATCTGGTAAGAATATCAAGAAAATGATAGGCACAGATGTTGGAAATAAGTGGGGCAATAAAGCTAATAATAAGCCACTGTTGGAATGTAATTTACAGTTCTTTGGGGATAAGAATGGCGGTAAGGGGAGCATTAATTCTGCAAATGGATTAATAGGACATGATTTTGAGGAGTATTTAACAAAAAAAATTGGTGGAAATGGTTCATTTAGCGCCGGTGGGCGTGACTTTGATGGTGGTATTAGCAATCGTTGGTGGGAGGCTAAGTCTGGACAATATTGGGATATGCTAGAGAATAATCCTAATAAATTAGCTAAATTTAAGTCTGATATGGGCGATAGATTGAGAATTGCTACCCAAAATAATGCATCATATGAAATATTTTCTAATACACCTATTCCAAATTCAATAAAAATGTGGCTTACTAAAAAAGGAATCCATTATACTGAAATTTTAGATTAGGAGGTGACTTATGGCAAGAGAAGCAATGATAGAGTTAAATTGTATAAGTGAACAAAAGGACATTACTTTACTATTAGATATACTTTGTAATGGAGGATGGAAAGTATATAATAATAAAGGCAATATAGAATATTTGCCTATAGGAGATGATGAAAATTTTTGTTGGCAAGAGGATAAAATTTCATACGAGAAATTAAAAGAAATAATAGTAATGAAACAACAGAAGAATGAATTAGTTGGAATTCATATGTTTTATGAATATACTTCATATGGGATATCATTATTAGCTAGAAATACAGATAAAGTGATTATTTCAATTGATATTAATAGAAATGCAATAGATGAAAAAAGAGATTCATTAACTAATTTTGAATGGTATTTTTCTAAATTGATTATGATATTATATAAAGATAAATCGTTTATGTTTTCATATAAATTTGAAGATTATGTTGATTGAGTATATGAATATCATTTGTATTTGAAAGAAGATATCTACAGTATATGTATCCGATAATAAAGTACAAGATTTATCATCGGACAAATCATCAGGTAAAGATGCAGATGGTACAACATACTATCATTACAATAATATTGGAAGTACCACAAAGTTAAC